>OJGH01000015.1_pt1 | contig 82975 bp, 77 predicted proteins | sample 1594641 | NCBI WGS metagenome assembly OJGH01 (sample SAMN05416894, study PRJEB24817) | seawater metagenome | isolation source: Sea water | place: Canada:Atlantic | collected 2013-11 | reverse complement strand
AAGGCACCTTGCTTGATATCGACCACGGTACTTACCCGTTTGTAACCTCTTCTAATACGACCGCTGGTGGTGTTGCTTGTGGTTCTGGCGTAGGCCCTTTGTACCTTGACCAAATCATGGGTATTACTAAGGCTTATACTACTCGTGTAGGTTCGGGTCCTTTCCCAACAGAATTGTTCGACGAAGTGGGTGAGCACTTATCCACAGTCGGTCACGAAAAAGGTACAACCACTGGCCGTTCACGCCGTTGTGGTTGGTTTGATGCGGCACTGGTTAAGCACGCGATTCGTGTTAACTCGGTTAACGCTATCTGCCTAACTAAGCTTGACGTTTTAGATGGTCTAGAGACTGTTCGCGTTTGTACGGGTTATCAAGATGCAGACGGTAACAAAATGGGTGTTCCTGCTAGTGCTGATCAGTTTGACAAGATCACACCAGTATACGAAGACTTACCAGGCTGGAGCGAAAGTACAGTTGGCGCACAATCTTTGGATCAACTTCCTGAGAATGCAAAAGCGTATATCCGCTTTGTAGAAAAAGCGATTGGTGCTCCAATCGATATCATCTCTACTGGCCCAGACCGTGTTCAGACTATTGTATTGCGTCATAGCTTTGCGATCTAAGCTCTAAAATGTAAGCTCTAACTTTAGAAAAGTTAAAGAAATTAAAAGCCCAGTTCAAGTAATTGAACTGGGCTTTTTTATAGATGAACTTTAAAAAGTTGGTATTTAATTTTTATACGCGAGCTTCTAGATTTTATTTAGGGGACAGCATTAGCAGCTTAGAATAGTGTTTTCTAACATTTTCGCGCTTAAACGGAATCTTACGATTCTTTGCCTTCAGCCAAGTCTCTATCCCTTTGTCGTAATACGGGCTAGCAGGGTTGCCAGACTGGCCGCCTGCGTTGGTTAAATACATTGGCTCGTCTAACGAGAAATCGACCACTAGGCGCATTGCAGGGATGTTCCACACATCATAATCATTACCCACATCGTAACCGGCAACGTTTAACGTATTACGGCTGCCACCTGCAGGATAAGGGCCTCGATCTAAATACCCCGATAATGCCGAAATTCCCCATTGCTCATAGAAAGGCAGCAGTGGTTTCATCTGTGTACCGGCACTTTCCCAAGTATATTTTTGCAATTGGCCTAGTTGCCATTTTGAGCTATCTGCACCGAGTAATTGGTTACCGTAGGTTTGTGTGCTCGCTAATGCTTTGGCAATGATTAAGGGTTTGTCTTCTTTGAACTCGGTGGTGATATCATCCCAAAACGGGCTATCTTCACGAGCTAAGAGATGATCTTGGTAAGCGGAATAACTGCGGCCATTCATGTTGATGAAAGATTTCCACAGTAGCTTATCTTCTGAATCAACTTTTGTTTTTTCTTCTGCTAGTTCATCATAAAAAATTCCACGAGTCAGCTGGTGATCAAACATCGCCATCACGGCACCAGGCTGTGAATCAACCAGCATGTCACCGTTAAATTCTAAAATGGTTTTAAGCGTTGCTTTGGCTTTTATTTGATCGCCTTTAGAGAGGGAGTCAATGGCCGCCGTCAAAGGTTTTTCTAACTGCTTAAATACCCGCTGAATTTTCACTACCAGAACATCGTGCTGATCGGCTTGCATATCGATACTGGTTTGAGCGGTGTGCTGATCGGTTGCTGAAAGTAGTTGTTTAATACGCTCGCCACGTTCAGGGAAATACCACGAGTTGGTTAAAGTGAAGTCATACTCAGAAGTATCAACGGTTCGGTCATTACCTGTGCTAATAAAACCTTGCGCAGGGTTTAGCACGTAAGGAAATTTTTCCACATCAACATAACCGTCCCAATCGTATTCACCGGTCCAACCAGGTGACGGTAAAAAGCCAGTGCCTTTTTTACGTTGCGGATAATTGCCCGTTACCTGCCAAGCGATATTGTCTTTGTCACCATAGATCATGTTGAGATGTATGTAGCCAACATTCGATATAGCGGCTTTCGCTTCTTCCATGTTTTTCGCTCGCGCCAGATTTAAAAAACCTTCAATAGTTTTATCTGGTTGAGTAGCGGTCCAGCTTAATGCTAATCCGTATTCTTGCTCAGTTTTGACCATCATCATGGTATGAGCAGGATCATTTTGACTTACGGAGTTAATCAATGGGCCATGATGGGTTTCGTGAACGGTAATCGTATCTGTGTCGCCACCACGAATTTTAAAGGTTTCGATACGCTCTTTCGTTGGCAACCATTCACCTTTAAATAAATAATGTTTTTTGCCATCGATGTCTTTTAACTGCTCTAGAAAGATGTCTTGTCCGTCGGCCATTACCATGGTTTCTCCCCATGCAATATGACCGTTATAACCAGCAACGACAGAAGGTAAACCTGCCAAACCGATGCCGGTTGCGTGATAATTTGGGGCATCAACACTCATCATCATCCACACCGAAGGCTGTGATAAGAGGAGGTGGGTATCATTAGCAATAATGCTGGCGTTATTTTTAGTTTTGCTTTTATGCACGCCCCAGTTGTTAGATGCGGCAATGCCTAACGCAGATGTGGTATCCATGATTTTATTTTGAATATTGGCGACAGTAAGCAATTCGTTTTGAACGGCATTCAAGTCGATACCCTCAAGTTTTTTAGCCTCTTCAAACGGTAGTGGTTCGTCCGGATAGCTTGGTACTAACCATGCCGCTTTTTTATGGCCTAATGCTTTGGCTAAGTTGAGATAAGCAACTTCTTCATGTGAGTTAAACGCGACGCCCAAGTTTAAAATTGAAAATAAATAAATAGAGTTCTCAGGTTTCCAAGGCTCAGGCTTATATTTGTTAAGATCAAAATCAAATGGCAGCTTGCCTTGGTGGGTTTCTATATAAGCATTCACGCCACGGCTAAAACTTTCTAATAGCCTTTTTACTGACTCATCGGTCGTCGCGTATTTTTGCTGCACTATTTGATTAATACCCAGCGTGCGCATGTATTTATCCATGTCTAACGCCACAGGCCCAGCCATCTCAGATAAACGACCTTGCGCCAATAGCGACATAGAATACATTTGTGCTAAGCGATCGCTGGCCATGACATAACCCGTAGCGAAGGTTAGGTCTTCAGTATTATTGGCTTTAATGGCAGGAATACCAAACTCATCGCGACGAACTTCGACCGGTGCTTTCAATCCTGAAAATGATAATTCTCCGACTTCATTATCCATTGAATCTCGATAGAGATAATTCAATACTGCGCTGCCATCAAAAAATAGTGCAATCATCGAGAAGGTAATGGCCGTGGCCAATAATATTTTTTTAATCATTTAAAAAATAACTCTTATAATTTTTTCGACAGTGTATGCAATCACTCATAGGCTAAAAAGGTGATCCTCTGCCAATAATTTATTATTAAAATTGTTTGTTTAATGGCCGGGTTCGGCAAGAATTAGCGGGGGCGCGAATAGAAATAGAGGTATCAGGTAGGGAGGGTGATTAAAAAAAGACATAAAAAAACCCGCACTAGGCGGGTTCTTTTTACTTTTACAGAATTAATAGGTTAATGAACTAACCGTATTAAATTCTATTAGCGACGACCCGCACGACGAAGTGCCGCAGGCGTGTAATCACCAGAGCTACGCTCAAAGCCAAACTCATAAGAACCAGTCTCTTCATTATCAAGACCTAGTACTAAGTAACGACCCGAGTTTAAGTCATACAGCGCTTCAACAGCATACCAAGGCACTAACGTATCATAGAGCATGATGTTGTGTGCTTCGGCTACACGCCATAGCTGGCCACGGCCATCGTAGTGATCGATAATCGTTGCTTGCCAGGTATCTTCATCAAGATAAAAAGTACGCTTACCATAAACGTGGCGCTTACCTTCTTTCAAGGTCGCTTCAACTTTCCATACACGGTGTAATTCATAACGTGTTAGGTCTTGGTTGATGTGACCTGCTTTTACGATGTCATCATACTTAACATCAGCATCATTCAAACGGTAAGAGTTATATGGGATATAAAGCTCTTGCTTGCCTTTAAGTTCCCAATCATAACGGTCAGGAGCACCGTTAAACATATCGAAGTTATCAGCAGTACGTAGACCGTCAGAAGCTGTACCTGGTCCGTCATAAGCAACCTGAGGAGCACGACGTACACGACGCTGACCGGCGTTATATACCCAAGCTTTACGAGGCTCTTTAATTTGGTCTAGTGTTTCATGAACCAAAAGAACGTTACCCGCTAGACGTGCTGGAGAAACAACATCCTGCTTAAAGTAAAACAAAACGTTAGCATCTTTAGAGGCATCATAATCGGTAAGCTTGTTACGGAAAGTGAATTCGTCTTTAAAGCGAACGATTGAGTATTCACCGTTTGCTTGAGGAGTTGCTTGACCCACAACACGAGAAACACTACCACCACGATAACGTACAATGTGATTCCAAATCGCCTCAACACCCGTTGCTGGGATAGGGAAAGGAACACCTTCTACATAGTCGCTTAGGCCGTTGCCATCTTTAATAAGACCTGTATCTGTCGCGTTTTTCTTAGTTGCGTCATAAATCTCTTTTGGATAAGCAGCAGAGCGCTGAGTCGGGTAAACCGGCATGCGATAAGTATCAGGATACTTTTCAAACATTGCCTTCTGACCGTCACTCAACTTGTCAGCGTATTCCTTATAGTTTGCTGCAGTAATGGTGTACTTCACCTTATCTGCTGCAAAAGGATTAACGTGCTTGCTGCCGACGGTATAACCCGCTGGCGGAGTGGTTACACCACCGGTCCAAGCTGTTACTTCACCGCTACCGGCTTTTTCTGCGCCCATCGGCGTTAATGTTGTGCCGATTTTAGCGGCATCTGCTGAAGATACACCTGCGTTAGCAGCTGAAACCATCAAGGAAAGCGCAATTGCACTTCCCACTTTTTTATACTGTTTTAGCATTTATATGCCCTCAATTACTCTTTGCAACGAACTAAATTTAGAATGAATAACTTGCCGATAGAGCAATGTTGTCACGGTCTTTAACAGTGTTGTAATCGCCACCATCAAATTGAGTGTAGTTCACACTAACTTGAGTTTGGTTTTGATAAACAAATTTAACACCAATTGCTGTCGTCAAACGCTGATCAATGAACTGAGCACCTGGCTCAGGACCGTTACCCGCATCATATGAAATGGCAACGTTAGGCGTCATGTTTACACCAGAGAACGCGTTGTTGTAATCCATACCGGCACGGAAACGAATACCACCAGAAAGCTGAGTTACGTAGCCTTCGTCGGTACAATAGTCAGTATTTGCATTTTGACCAGAGCCAGGTGCTTCACAATGGTTAGTTGTGTCATTTGCAATGACACCATCGTTATTACCAATACCAAAGGCACCCGAACGGCCATAGCGAGCGTCGTCTAGGTCGGGTAAGTCAGGAACGTAGGTCGCGCCTACTTCAGCAACAACTGCTAGACGGTCAGCGCCAAATACTTGATCGTAAAACTTAATGAAAGTCATCTGGGCTTGCCAAATATCCATTTCATCATAGCCTTGCGCTAGTTCGCCGTATAAAGATGAAGCATCGCCGCCAACTTCTTCAGCACGCTGCTGATACAAACGGCTATAAGGCGCACCGTTACCCGCTAGAATCAATTCAAATGCGTTCCATTGAATCGGTGCATCTGGACGGTAGCTAATTTCACCCGAGATGGAAGCACCACCTTCAGTAGACGTCGCAAAGCTGATACCGACTAACTGATTGTCTTCAGGATAAGCAATCTGATAAAGCGGACGGTAGCTGTCATAGGTAGCATTATCATTAACTGAACGATCATCACCATTACCTAAAACGCCTGCGCGATCTTGGTTGGTAACCGAACCATTAATGAAAGGTAGGCGGCTGTGGATGTTCATGTAGTACGCGCCAAATTCCGTATCACCTAATGCTTCAGAGTACCAGCGAACCGCAATACCATATTGACCGTCGTCTTTAGCTTCATCATCTGCTGGACGCTCAGTCATTGGTGCAACACGTTCAGATGGATGAACACCTGCAGCAAGTTCTAAATCACGGAATGCCAACATGTCTCGTTCATCAGCAATACCACCCAAAATTACAGGGCCGCAGCCGTCAGCTACAAAATCAACCGTAGAGAAGAAAGTACCGCATGGATCGGAACGTGTTTTTTCCCATTCAAGCTGATAAAACGCTTCAATACTGACATCGGCAGAGACACCGATAGAGGTATAAAACATATTAACAGGCAGTAAGCCTTCTTTAACTTCAGCACCAGGGCGGCGGAAAGCAGAAGCATCTACAGGGTTAATACTGTTGATACCACCTTGGATGAAAGTACTTTCACCCCAGCTTACTACCTGACGACCAATACGGAAGGTTGCTGGCATTTCGCCAAGATCGTAATCAGCCCAAACAAAGGCATCTAGTAAATCATAACCACTACCAGAGGCATCTTTAGTCGCATCGTTTAGCTCTTTGAATTCACGCTCGCCATCCATGATTTCAGTATCATAAAAAGCTTTAGCGCGGAAGAAACCACCATAGTTGTTATAGTTGATTTCTAGGTCAGTCGAGTACTTAACAACATTGGTATAAATGCTGTTTTCTTTGAAGTTAAGCGTACCGTCATCATAGTTATATGACGACCCCTTACCTTCAAAGCCCATTGCTGCGGCGTTGCCAGGCATAACGTTTTTAGCATCAGGTGCTTCAGTACGCCATGCAACACCATAGCTGATAGTGTTATCCCACTGGACTGTCGTATCACCAAAGTTAAACTCGGTTGCTTGTGCTGTAAAAGCTGCAGACGCTAGTGCTAAAGCAAGTGGTGCTTTGCGGAATAGCGTTGCCATTTTTATATTTTTCATAATTATTATTCTCCGCAACTTTATTCAGCTGCTTCTAATTCAAGCGCTGTAGTATTTTCGATAACAAACCCTTTTTGATCACCTGGCAAACCTAATAGCTTAGTAGCGCCATAAGGATCGAAGTAGGTAATGATTTGCTGATACGTTTCAGCAAACACATCTTTAGGATCACCAGAGGAGAACGTGCTATGAGTGCCTTGGGTAAAGCGAATATTCGCTCGAACCAATGAATCACTTGTTGCGTTAGGGAAGTAGTACTTCGGATCAGCAGTCACTGCGCCACCGGCAACCGCATTAGTTTGATTTACTAATGTTGTAATCCCCATCTCTGTTACTAGCGCATCAGTACCCGCTAAATAAGACTTAGCTGAAGCAACTGTAGGTGTTAGTGCGTTATTGGGTACAACTTGGTCAGATAGAGCGCCATCATCATCGTCACCTTCAGCTGAGGCTAGGCCACCAACGTCGGTATACACTAATACTGGGATATCCTGAGTATCAGCTGCGAAGTTGATTGGGTCAGCAGAATCGACAGTCGCTTGGAATACAGAGAAGAACTTTTCAATGCTTTCAGAACCCTGAGTAATGCCAGATGCTGCTTCAAGACCGCCTAATACTTTTGCGCCAATTGATGGGGAGTTCTCTAACAGCTTCACAAAGCCACCGCCTGGATTACCCAGTGCCGCTGCTTGGATTTCTGGAAGACTAGAGTTGTATGCACGAACATCAGTATTATTGTTAACGGCTAAGAAAGTAGCACCCACAATACCGCCCAATGAATGACCAATGAAGTAGATCTTAGATGGATCTAAATCGTCAGCCGTGCCATCAGCATTAACATCCATATCACCAATCGACGCACCCAAGTTCAGCATGTCTAGAACGGTTTGACGGATGCCGTCGCGAGTTCGAGAGAAGTTACTAAGGTTAATGTACAGCTGGCCAGAAGTACCTACAGAAGCAGCTGTAACAGGTGCGCCTTCGCTATCAAGAGCGCCTTGGAAAACCATATCGATATTGGTATTTAAAGCATTTTTCGCAACGTTGTTATGTCGTTCTGCTAATGCGGCTAACTCAGGTGCGTTTGCAGCACCGCCTACAGCTTGAATCCATCCAGCACGAGCGGCTGCGAATGGGCTATTAGTCGCAGCTTCAGCAGCCGCTACTTGTTCGACGTTAAATAGGCGAAGAGAGTTGGCTTCATTATCGCCATTTAGAGGTGCAATACCATGCATTGCATGATCGATTGCAACCATTGCAATACACTGGCCAGCAAGGGTATTACCAACCAACACACCCGCGCTACGATCAACGGTAATGCCATGTTGATAAATTGCTACAGGCCAGCCGTCTGCAGGTTTCCCACTTGCTGGGCCTGCGCCATCTGGATCACAATCATCTTTAGGCAGAGTGACCATAACTGGGATTGTGTTTTCGCCTACTTTATCGGCAAACGGGAAGCGATAACTAACGTTGATTTCGCCATTCACATCCGTTGGTGCACCTGCAAGACCCAATGCTAAAGCAGCATTATTACTACCAGACCAGCTACCTAAAGCACTATCTGCCACACCCGCTTCAGCGTTAGGCAAATAATTAGGAAGCGTTAGACCACCTTGGTAGATAAAGCCCTTAGACGATATCGCGGCTACCTGACTAGATACGATCGTAGTCTGTAGACCTGTCAAATAGTTAGGAGAAAACTGTTCGCTCGCGATCAGTGTCGTTCGTGTATTTTCATCAATTGCAATTACCGTTGAGCCAGCAGCATCATTAATTGCCGTTGCAACACCTTGAGCAATTTGCAATAAAGTGCCATCGATAGTTGCTTGGTTGGCGCCTTGGCCTTGAAGGCTAAGAGAGATGGCACCTTCAGCCGTTGTAATGTCCGCAACCTGGGCTTCAACTTTTGTTTTAACTTGAGCTGTTAATAGCGTGTCGTAAGGAACTGCGACTGCAGTATTAGGTGCTGAAACAATAGGGGTATAAGTACGTGACTTAGGCTTATCAATAATTGTATCCAGACCGGCACCACTACCATCAGCAATTACACCGATTAAGCCTTGGTAATAACTAGGAGAGAAATCAGTACTAGCTTTTAAGACAGTGCGAGTTTCTGAATCAACAGCAACCACAGTGGTCCCAAATTTAGTATTAATGGCTGTAGCAACACCTTGTGCTATTTCAAGCAACTTACCATCGGCATAGCCTTGTGCCGTTGCAGACTCTGTAGGCGTTGGGTTTTCAGCGTCAACAGCAGCTTGTGCTAAGTAGCCAGCAATCAATTTGGCTGAGATAGCCCCTTCAGCATGAGCTATAGATGGAATCTGACTGGTTAGGAAAGTACCTGGCGCAGCCATCGCGTGCAATACATCGGTTGTTCCGGTTGTTGTGAAGGCATAGCTTAAAACAATGTCATCCTGAGTGATTGCATTGTTTGTAGCACCCGCTAAGAACAAGCCAGATAATTTTTCCCAGCCTTGAACTGCTGTGCGAACAGGTGCTAGAGCAGCTGAAGGTAATTCAAGATTGCCTGACATTAGGGTGTATTCTGAAGATTCAGCTACCGCTTGACCAGCGGAGTCTTTAATCGAATCAGTCAATACAACAAAATATTTTGTCTTAGGTTCTAAAGGTGTTTTAGGTAATATCTGGATCGTGTGAGTAGCACCACCATCCAAAGTAACGTAATTCGCTTCATATAATGGGTTACCTGAATTGTCGACAGGCTGCGTAGCAGAAAATGGTGAAGCTCCGCCATTATCAACAATCGTTTGAAGATCAAGAGGGTTGATAGCGGCGCTATCGGTACCGTTTTTCAGTTTAATTAGAAAAACTGTTTGACCAGCAATCACTGTCGCTGGATTAAGAGCGGCAGTAAAATTAATATAGTGAGCTGCAGTAGTAGAAAACCCGTCTAATTTATTAAGCGCTGTTGTAACAGGAGGCGTGGTGTCCGCTGTATTGGCTGTGCCATCTTTACCAGGTTCTCCATCAGCTAACTGTGAGTTAATGGCAAATAATAAGTCATTAGCGAGCGGCAGTTGTGAGTTCGCAGCAGAAAAAATAGGCGTTGTTAAACCAGGATTTGCGGATGTCCCAGCGGTTACCGGATTAGTTGCTACTTCATTATTATCGGCCGTACTACTGATATTACAGGCCGTTAGTCCCGCTGTGCTTGCAGCAATTGCGAGACTAAGGAGGGTCTTCTTCACCATAGGTCTACCTGTCTTCTTTTGTTATGTTTATTGTTAATAAATTAGAAAAGTCCTTTCTGGCCCATTTCTAACAGATACCACAACTATAAACGCCTATCAGATCAACCTCATCACTCTTTAGTATGATTCGTCTGAGTAAATGTTCGAGTTTTTGTGTCAACATGTAACAAGCTAGACCATTTCTATTGTTCCTGCCTGAAAAACACTCTATTTTTTGTTTGCTGATCAGTACTGTAAATTTACTTAACTGCTCTGAAAGGCTTATATATTAAGGGTTCTGGCGATTATTTGATTTAGAACGGGTTATTACCGCGGGTAAAGCGCGGTGTGACTACTCCAATAGCTTCAGATCGCATACAATAACGCCTTTGTTTTATCGCAACTTACAATTCAATCTTTTGAGGAAACTGAAATGGCTAAGCAAGACAACGTTGTAATCGTAGGTGCTGTTCGTACTCCTATGGGTGGTTTTAACGGTAGCCTAAGCTCAATCAGTGCGACTGATCTGGGCGCAATTGCTATTAAAGAAGCCGTTTCTCGCGCAGGTATTAATGGCGCAGATGTAGAAGAAGTTATCATGGGTAACGTTCTACCTGCGGGTCTTAAGCAAGGCCCAGCTCGTCAAGCAATGCGTAAAGCGGGTCTTGAAGACGCCACTGGCGCAACGACGATTAATAAGCTTTGTGGTTCTGGTATGAAAGCCACCATGTTTGCTCACGATGCTATTAAAGCGGGCTCGGTTAATATCGCTGTTGCTGGCGGTATGGAATCTATGTCGAACGCGCCTTATATTCTGGAAGGTGTTCGTACGGGTTTACGCATGGGCGCGGGTAAAGCACCAGAAGATCACATGTTTCTAGACGGTCTTCAAGATGCTGAAACAGGCCGTCTAATGGGCTCTTTCGCTCAAGACGTAGCCACTCAAAAGGGCTATACCCGTGAAGAGATGGATGATTACGCCATCATGTCTTTAACGCGTGCTAAAGCGGCAATCGAAGGTGGTTTGAATACCGCTGAAATCGTTCCTGTGACGGTTAAGTCTCGCAAAGGCGAAACCGTTGTTGAGAATGACGAACAGCCATTCAACGCCAACATCGAAAAAATTCCTACTTTGCGTCCAGCTTTCGCAAAAGACGGCACCATTACAGCGGCTAACGCTTCTTCAATCTCTGACGGTGCTTCTGCCTTAGTATTGATGCGTGAAAGCACGGCTGAAGAAAAAGGCGCGACGCCTTTGGCTCGTATTGTTGCGCACAGCACACAGTCTCAGCATCCTTCTGAATTCACGATTGCTCCTTGTGGCGCCATTGAGAAAGTTTTGGCTAAAGCGGGCTGGGCTAAAGAAGATGTGGATTTGTTCGAAATCAACGAAGCGTTCGCAATGGTTGCAATGATGCCGATTCGCGATCTTGGTTTAGACATTGAAAAAGTAAACATCTACGGTGGTGCTTGTGCACAAGGTCACCCAGTAGGTTCTACGGGTTCTCGTTTGATCGTTACGCTAATCAATGCGCTTAAAAATACTGGCGGCACAAAAGGTGTTGCGGCGCTTTGTATTGGTGGTGGTGAAGCGACAGCGGTTGCAATCGAGCTGGTTTAGTTTCATTGCTATCCAGTTAGCATAATCGCTAGTGCTAATGTGTAAAATAAAGCCGCTGCTATTTCATCATAGCAGCGGCTTTATTTTGGAATGTCAAAAATGTCAGAGCAAAAGAAAATGTCAGAACAAAAGAAAGACGCAGCTATTAAAGGTAGTGAAATTAAAGGTAATGAAGCAGAAGAGTTCATAAAGAGAATCGTTCTAAAAGTGTTATTGAGCACTGTAGTGTTGGTAGTTGGTGTGGGTATTGCAGTTTATTACACCAGTGGTGCTGTTTAGTCAGAAAACCGTTATTCAGCATAAAGCCCCAAAACAATCTTCTTGAAAAGAGATAGTCACATGATGGTAGAACCGCTTTCCGAGCGCATGCTGAATAACAAACAACACTGGCAGCAAGTTGGCAGTGAAATATTACAACACTTCGCCTGCACCGAAGATTATGCCGGAATAGGTCGCTGCATTGATTTATGGAAGCAGCAAGACGATCTTGTTGAGCGTAAATATAAAGAAACCGAAGTCTTAGATGGTTTGGGATTTTTACTGGGTGAGCTGTGTATTCAAGAGTTCGGTGGTACTTGGGTATGGATCACCGACGAGCATGGATCAACCCCAGCAATCTGTCATGCGGGGGCAGAAACCGTTAGCTATATTATCGACACAATCTCTCGTCGACTGCGTGATGAAAGCTGTGCAGAAGACGAGATTCCAACGATTGTGGCGATGTATGAACGCAGCCAGTTTAACCAACTTAATTAATCTCTGGTTGTCGTTTTCTATTGGTTTAAAGTAACTGTTTCTAATATTTCAGAAGGGTTGGCTTTAATGTTAACGATTTTCTGCTGGTTAATGAGGGCGTTGTTATTTTTTAGCGCCCCCGAAGAAAATTGATTAAATATCAAATTCAATTCAGCTGAATCTACATCAGAAGTGTTAATCCAGTTAACCTCTGTGATTTCGCCTTCATTCTGAAGTCTATAGATATTAGTTTCGGGATATTCATCAAATGTCGAAACACTAATGAAATACTTGAATTTACATGCCCCTTGAGTCTCTACAAAGCAGCTTTCTTTATGAATTGGCGCGCTATAAAGTCTGATTAGCAGATGTTTATCAATCTCCGCACTGTACTCGTTTAGCACTTTTATATCGCCAAATGCTAACGCATTCTGTAAATCATTATCTAAAGACGCACAGCCTGAAGTCATTATTATGATAAATAGTATGAACAATTTCATTATATGCCTCTTTAGTTGACGGACAGATGAATGTGATCGCCTTGGCCAGAAACTTGATGGTTGTTTCCTAGCTTCTTTTTCATAAAGGGGCCAAAATTTTCTCTTCTATGTATATAGCTTTCAAATTCAGTCTGCATTGCATCTACGACTGCTTTTACCAGTGCATTTCCAGGATAAAAAAACTGACATCTTATTTCCATTGATACGCGAAATATCAACTGCTTTTCCATCACCTTGGACATGCCTACTAGGAGAAGTATGCTGGTCATTAGCTGAAGATATGTATATTTTATTTAGCAAATGACCTGCGGCAATGCCAGGTTTTACTACTTTATTAAGAGCATCAATGACTCTCTGATCAACGCTTGTATTTACAGCATCAGAAAACTCAATTTCTACCCCATTAATATTATTTGGAATAGCTGGCATATATCAACCCTTTAATCGCGTTATAAGCGTGGATACTTTAGTTGTTCTTTGAGGCTATTCATATTAATAATGTACAAATTAAGGCTAAATCATTACTCATTGAGTAATCGCTTGTGAATGAAGTTTTGTTAGCGCAGCCAGTTTAACCAACTGAATTAATAAACGGCATCTTCGTGAAGTTGAGCAAGTCATCGTGGATAAATGAATAGCCTAGTTGCTCTGTCACTTTTTGATTGCTAATGACTTTGCCCACGGAGTCTGTTTGCCCTGAAAATACAGGCTCGTATTCCCCTAAGTGATTCAGTGCAGCTTTATAAAACTCACGACGCGTTGGGTGTTGTGATGCGCAGGCATTAAATACTTCACCCCAGCAATTCTGTTTGATCACCGCATTGATAATGCCAATGCAATCATCACGATGAATCATGTTCACTCTCGCGTCAGGGTTTTTGATGGTCTTACAATAGGTAGAATCATCATCGTTTGTCGTTAAGAAAAAACGCCCAGGGTGGCGTTGATAGCCAATTAAGCCCGAGAAGCGAATAATCGTTGTTTCAAAATGATCATTAGCCTGAAACATCGACTCAATGGTGAGCAGAGGGCAGGGCTTTAATTGCTGAAGGCTGTCTTCTGTCACCGCCGCAGAATCAAGATTGGCCGAGTTTGTATAAACCGATGTTGAACTAATAAACAATACTTGCTGAATCGTCGACTTCTCAATCTCTGAAATCAGTTGAGCGAATGCCTCAATACTCTTAGACGTAATATTAATAATAAGAATGTCGGCCTGAAGGAAGTCATTCTCATGGCTGTTTTTACGCACATCAGACACATCGATATCATAAGCGTGCGCTTCTATACCCGCTTTTCGCAGGTGAGTTAAGCGTTCTTGGCTACGTGAAGAAGCCTTAACGTGAAAGTTCGCTTGGCTAAGTTCAATGGCCAATGGAAATCCTAACCAGCCACTGCCTAAAATGCTGATGCGTTTCATAGTATTTTAACCTTGGTGCTTCTATATAAGAGGAGTAATTAGCCTGTCTAACAGGAGGTTACCCTTGCCTTTCAAAAATTGACCTTTACAATCGCGGCTAAAGTGATCATACCCAATCAAATTAGTGAAGTCGTGTCATGAACCGTAAAAAGAAAATTAAACAGATTTTAACCAAAAAAATGAAAAAGGCGAATGCCAAGCTAGCCCCTAAAGACGGTAAGCCCGCTTATGTGTCAAAAGCGGATCGTGCAGCGGCCGAAGCAGAAGAGCAACCATCGACCGAGGTTGAATAGCGATCTTGAATAGCGATGTTAAATGTCATAGGAAAGTAAAACCCTCCTTAAACTATTAACGACATAAGTCATTCTTATTTCGTAGCAGATGCTTTATCATGCCTCCATCCCAGGGGGTGGCAAGTTAATTCGATGAAGAGTCGATCTAATGAGCCTGAGATGCCATGCAAACTCCTTGAACCTGATCCGGTTAATACCGGCGTAGGAATGGGCAGTTGAATTGATAATTAGTTAACCGACAGTTATTGAGCCGATGGCTAATAACCGATCGTTATTAAATCGACATGATACGCTTACTACGCTCGACCGGGTCTTCTCTTATTTTTGAGGCAGACCTAACCAATGAAAACCCTAGCTTTACCCTATGCAATAGCGACCGCTATTAGCACTTTTATGATTTCCACTATGGCTATTGCCGACACGACAGCTACAGAACAAGCACAAGATATTGTTCAGCTTGATGTTGTTACTGTTAGTGCGGATTTTCGCGATACCAATGTTCAAGAACTTCCAGAAGCGGTAACCGTTATTGGTGCAGATAATATTGCATTGCGAAGTGCTGAGCACCTTGAGTCTGTTTTAAGTTTTGCCCCAAATGTTAACTTTTCTTCAGGTTCATCTCGTGGTCGTTATTTCCAAATACGCGGTATTGGTGAGCGCAGCCAGTTTGTTGATCCTGTCAATCCATCTGTGGGCTTGATGATCGACGGTATCGATATGACAGGCTTAGGCGGTGCAGCGACTTTATTTGATGTGCAGCAAGTTGAAGTATTGCGTGGCCCACAAGGTACTCGTTTTGGTGCCAATGCATTGGCCGGTATGATTAATATACAAACCAAGGCCGCTACTAAAGAAACCGAAGGTTATGTTGCGGGTAAATTTGGGAATTATAATACCCATGGTCAGAGTGCCGCAATTTCGGGTTCTATCGCTGATTATGTACAAGGGCGGATAGCCGTTAATAGCTTTAAAACTGATGGTTATATGGAAAATGAGCATTTAGATAAGAAGAATACCAACGCCATTGATGAAGTAGTTGCACGTGGTAAGTTAGCGGCTCAAATGACCGCAAGCACTAATGTCGGTTTAACTTATTTATATGCAGATATCGATAACCGTTATGATGCCTACAGCCTTGATAATAACCGCACAACCTACTCTGATGAACCTGGCGTTGATACGCAAGATACCCATGCGTTTGCTTTCACGTTAGATTCAAAACTTAACAGTTCAGTCATTCTAGAAACAGAAATTACCACGTCAAAAAATGATGTTAAATACAGCTATGACGAAGATTGGGCGTATGGGCAGTACACTCGGATTTCAGATGAGCCAGCTTATACCCCAGATCCCTGTGACCTCACTCAAGGGCCGTGCTTAGTCGATTTTGATGGCTACAGTGCTACTGATGAATATCTACGCAAGTACCAGCGCAATAGTATTGATGTGCGTTTATTGTCGGCAGAAGATGGCCGTATATTTGCTGAGACAACAGATTGGGTTGTAGGCATTTATCATCAAACCCGCAATGAAGAACTGACTAGAAATTATACTTGGGACCCTCAGTATACCAGTGAGCTTAAAGTAACCAGTTCATCAGTTTATGCAGAATTAACCACCACTTTAAATGATAACAACAGAATTATTTATGGTGCGCGTGCTGAGCAATGGCGCAATGATTTTGTAAACAGTTTAAATACCAATAGTGATGAAACAGAAATCCTATTCGGCGGTAAAGTAACGTTTGAAAGTTTGCTTAACTACAATCACTTAACCTACTTATCGCTAGCGCGAGGATATAAGGCCGGTGGTGCAAACTCAGCTACGGTTGTGAGTGAAGATAAGCGTACTTTTGATACCGAATATAACAATACGCTTGAGGTGGGCTTAAAGTCTTCTTTGCTTAATGATGAGTTAGTAACGCGTATTGCTGCTTTTTATATTCAGCGTAAAAACCAACAAGTTAAACAATCATTTGCGACACAAGAGCCGGGAGAATCTCCAAAATTCACCGACTTTATTGCCAATGCTGCTGAAGGTATTAACCAAGGGTTAGAAATTGAGAGTCAGTGGCAGTTATTAGAGAGCTTACGTTGGGACTTATCGTTAGGTTATTTAAACGCTGAGTTTGTTGATTATGAAGTGAGCGCGCAAGATGAAGATGACACGACTAAAACGATTGATAAGAAAGGTCGAGCTCAGGGCCATGCTCCAGAATACAGTTTAGCAACCGGGTTAAGCTTAGCGGTGACACCTGCGGTTACTTTTTCTATTGAATCAGAAGCAAAAGATAAATTTTATTTTTCTGATAGTCATGATGAACAATCCAAAGCTTATGTTTTATGGCATGCACGAGTTGCGTATGATAACGGGCCATTTCAGGCTGCTATTTATGGTAGAAACTTAACCAATAAAGACCAAGAAGTTCGTGGCTTTGGTGGATTTGGTAATGACCCACGTGATGGTTATGCAGAAAATAGATATATTCAATTAGGCGAGCCTCGGTTAGTGGGTGTTGAAGCACGTTACTTATTCTAAGTTTTTATAAATGAAATAGCGCTAATAAAAAAATTAGCGCTGGCGTAAAAATAGTAAAATCACCATGAATTGATAAAAGTTGAGAGCTTAATTATGACGCAAGAAGCATTACAGTTATCAGTAGAAATCAGCAAATACCCATTGTCGGAAAATTACATTCCGGCCATCAAAGATTTTATCGAACGCTTACAAGCGACAGAAGGTTTGAGTGTGGTGGGTAATACCATGAGCACTCAAGTATTCGGCGATTATGATTTGGTGATGGATACGCTGAAAGATGAGATGCGTCGCTCTTACGAGCAATTTGGCAAAGCCATTTTTGTGTGTAAATTTATTGGGGCTAATTTAGATCCCGCGTTAAATCCTCATGGCGATTTATAATCGCCCTATTTAAATTCAGATAGAAAGCTATCGTGATAACGACAGGATAATTTAGTGGACGCATTTTACGAAGGCATCATCGCTGCCGCACAGGCAATGAGTATTTGGGAAGTGGTTGCGGTGATACTGGGTATTGCTTATCTCGTTTTGGCCATGCGCCAAAGCATTTTGTGCTGGTATGCAGCCTTTGGTAGTACGGCTATTTTTAGCTGGCTATTTTGGGACGTAAGCTTAGTCATGGAATCAGGATTAAATGTCTATTATTTGATAATGGCAATCTATGGCTGGTCGGTATGGCGTGGAAATAAAGAGAAAAGCGAAACTAATGTCGCCATAAAAACCTGGTCGTTATCGCGTCATGCTTTAGTGATTTCTGGCATTATATTAATGAGCCTAGCAACAGGCTATGGCTTAGAAAAAAATACCAGCGCCGCACTGCCATACTTAGATTCTTTTACTACTTGGGGTGCGGTGATCACCACGTATATGGTGGCACAAAAAGTATTAGAAAATTGGTTATACTGGCTAGTGATCGATACTGTCGCCATCTATTTGTTCATCGATAGAGAATTGTATTTAACGGCATTATTAATGGTCGTCTATGTCGTATTAGCAACTATCGGTTGGTTTATGTGGCTCAAAGAATACCGCCAGCAAAATGAATTACCTTCTAATCAGGCAGTTGTTTAAAGATGAATTTAGCAGACATTTTGGATGATTGGCCGCTCTGGGGAATCTCCACAAAACCGATTGAACCGCATCAAGTTAAAGTACTCATTGGCGGCTTAACGAATTCTTGTTATCAACTTTCATTAGACAGTGGCGAGTATATTATTCGAATCAGTGCTGATAATACGCAAGCGCTAGGCATTGATCGGCAAGTTGAAAAAACGATTCATCAATGGGTGTCTCGTTTAAATTTTACCAGCGCAATACGTTACTGCGATGATGAAGATCGCTATTGGATTCGTGATTACATAGAAGGTGAAGTATTATCCGATAATGTTGCTGCGATGAGTCAAAATACTCTGGTTTATTTGGTTGAACAGTTAAAAGCTTTGCACCAGCTACCTGTAGAAATAGATTTACCTGCTGTCAATATTAGCGAAAAAGCAGAAGCCTATTGGAAGATGCTTGAGCAGCGCGATCCTGAGAATGACATCATCAAAATGAAGCCGCTGATGCAGGTTGCAATGAATGAACCTCCGGCTGGAGAATTCTGCCTTTGCCATCTCGATCCGGTATTGGCGAACTGGCTTTATACCCAAGATGGATTGCAATTATTAGATTGGGAATACGCAGGTTTTGCGCATCCTTTATGGGACTTAGCAGCACTGTATCAAGGCATTAAGCATGGCATCATGCAGTCTATTAGCCCTGTGAGCGATGGCATTAGTAACAATAGTCACCCTGAAATCGAAAAAAATTTAGAAGAAAATATTCTGGCCTTATATGGCGTGACAGACTTAGTCGCATGGCGCAGAGCCTGTGTACAGATGGAATATTTATCCTCTCTTTGGTACCAGGCTCAAGGAAAAATGGCCTAATTTAGGGTCTTTATAGGCCTGTTTCCTTGTTATGAGCAGCTCAGATGTTAGACTTGTTCCAAATTGAATGACCATTCAACTGGACGATCAGTGTAACTATGGCTAGAGTCGGCACAGAAAAATTACGCAAAAAAGAATTAATCGAAGCAACCATTGAGTCCATAGAAAGCCACGGTTTTCAAGGAACAACGATTTTAACCATCAGCCGTCGAGCGAACTTATCGGCAGGCATCATTAGTCACTATTTTGGCAGCAAGCAAGGTCTTATTCTTGCGACCATTCGTCATCTTCTAGAAGAATTGAAACAAGGCTTACTACAGCAAATTGCACACTGTGAAGAACCCCTTACGCCTGAGCTAAGGCTTCAAATGATTGTGGATACTAACTTTGCTTGCTTCCAAAAATCAACATCAGTGACGAGAACTTGGTTATGTTTTTGGGCGCAAGCATTACACGATCCTGAACTCGCTCGCTTACAAGCGGTGAACAGTAAACGTCTGCTGCAAAACTTATTGTATTCCTATCGACAAGCCATTCCAGATAAAGAACAAGCATTTCTAGCCGCAACAATGACCGCCGCGATGATTGATGGATTGTGGCTAAGAAGCAGTTTGAGTAAAACCAGCCAAGATGAATTCAAGAAAGCTGAGCAAATCTGTAAACAGTTTATTTCATCGCAATGTCAGCTAGGAAAAACATTATGATTTTAAAAAACTTTATCAATGGTCAATACCTTGATAATAGTAGCGGCCATACTTTCGATGTAATCAACCCAGCGACAGGGTTAGTGGCGTATAAAGTTGAAGTAGCTGACGAAAAAATTCGTAATGCTGCCATTGAAAGTAGTCAGCAAGGTTTTGAAACTTGGTCTGCGATGACGGGGTTCGAACGTAACCGCATTTTATTAGAAGCAGTGTCGTTATTACGCGAACGTAATGATGAGCTTGCTAAAGTTGAAGTGATTGATACCGGAAAACCTTGGCAAGAAGCGTCGGTTGTCGACGTGGTAACTGGGGCAGATTCACTAGAATACTTTGCTGGCTTAGCATTAAGCATTGAAGGCAGCCAACAAGACTTAGGCGGCGATTTTTATTATACCCGCCGCGAACCCCTAGGGATTTGTGCAGGAATCGGTGCATGGAACTACCCATTGCAAATCGCTTGCTGGAAAGCCGCACCTGCATTGGCGTGTGGTAATAGTATGATTTTTAAACCTTCAGAAGAAACACCGCATGGTGCGTTAAAGCTTGCAGAAATATTTACTGAAGCCGGTGTGCCAAATGGCGTATTCAATGTTGTGCAGGGTGATGGTGAAGTGGGGGCGTGGTTAACGGCACACAATAAAATCGCTAAAGTTTCTTTCACCGGAGAAGTAGGCACCGGTAAAAAGGTTATGGCTTCAGCGGCGACGAATCTGAAAGACGTGACGATGGAGTTAGGTGGCAAGTCGCCCTTGATCATCTTTTCAGACGCCGATCTTGATGATGCAGTGTCGGCTGCCATGCTTGGAAATTTTTATACTCAAGGCGAAGTGTGCACAAACAGTACTCGTGTTTTTGTGCAAAAAGAAATTTATCCTCAATTTATTGCCCAATTAAAAGAGCGCACAGAGCAAAATATTATTGTAGGTGATCCAATGGATCCAGCAACAAATTTTGGTGCGCTAATCTCAGAAAAGCATCAGCAGTTGGTTCTAGGCTACATCGAAAAAGGCACCCAAGAAGGTGCCTTTCTTCTTTCTGGTGGCCATGCATTAAAACCAACGGGTGTTGAGGGCGGTTACTTTGTTGCGCCGACTATCTTTACTGATTGCCATGATGATATGACGATTGTGAAAGAAGAAATTTTTGGCCCAGTAATGTCTGTCTTAACATTTGATACCGAAGAAGAAGTTATTCAGCGTGCTAACGATACTGAGTTTGGTTTAGCCGCAGGTATTTTTACCAATGATATACGCCGTGCACATCGAGTTGTTAAGCAAATGGAAGCCGGTATTTGTTGGATTAATGCGTATGGCGCTTCGCCAGCAGAAATGCCAGTGGGTGGTTATAAGCTTTCAGGTATAGGGCGTGAAAATGGATCGTCCACGATGAATCAATATACTCAAATTAAATCTGTCTACGTGGGCATGCAGCCACTAGAAAGTCCTTTTTAATATTTGCGTGATGCTGATTAGGTGAAAAGTAAAATGAAAAATCAAGTGAGCACACTGCGCTACGATTATATTATTGTCGGTGCTGGTTCGGCTGGCTGTGTATTAGCCAATCGTTTAACGGAAGATCCGAATACATCGGTTCTATTATTAGAAACCGGTGGTAGCGATCGCAGTATCTTTATTCAAATGCCAACGGCTTTATCGATTCCGATGAATACCAAAAAATACGCATGGCAATTTGAAACAGAAGAAGAGCCTCACTTAGATAATCGAAAAATGCATTGCCCACGCGGCAAGGTATTAGGTGGATCATCGTCCATTAATGGCATGGTTTACGTGCGTGGCCATGCTAAAGACTTTGATGAGTGGGAAGAGAAAGGCGCAACGGATTGGAATTATGCGAACTGCTTACCGTATTTTAAAAAGTCAGAAACTTGGGCGCTTGCATCGGATGATTCAGCGACCAGTGAGTACCGAGGCACCCAAGGTCTACTGGGTGTGAATAATGGCAATCAGATGAAAAACCCTTTATACCAAGCATTCGTTGATGCTGGTGTAGAGGCGGGTTACATGGACACCTCAGACTATAATGCCAAGCAGCAAGAAGGCTTTGGCCCAATGCATATGACCATTAAAAATGGCGTACGTTGGTCAACGGCCAATGCGTATTTAAGACCAGCGTTAGCACGACCTAATTTAACCGTCGTGACGCATGCATTGGTACATAAAGTTTTACTCTCGGTCGATGGCTCAGAGAAAAAGGCCACGGGTATTCGTTATGAGCGCAAGGGCAGTATCATTGATGTTCATGCAAATACCGAAGTTATTTTATCGGCGGGCTCAATTGGTTCACCGCATTTATTGCAACTGTCTGGTATTGGCGAAAAAGAAACATTAGAAAAAGCAGGTATTGAATGTCAGCATGAATTACCTGGTGTGGGTGAGAACTTACAGGATCATTTGGAATTTTATTTTCAATTCAAATGCAAACAACCTATTACGCTGAATGGAAAATTAGATTGGTGGAATAAATTATTAATTGGGGCGCGTTGGTTCTTTTTTAAGAAGGGCTTGGGAGCAACCAACCACTTTGAATCGTGTGGATTTATTCGTTCTAAAGCGGGTATTGAATGGCCAGATCTACAATACCATTTCTTACCTGCGGCCATGCGTTACGATGGGCGAACGGCGTTTGATGGTCACGGTTTTCAAGTACATATCGGGCATAACAAACCGACAAGTCGTGGTACGGTTAAAGTTACCAGTGCTGACCCAAAAGCACACCCGAGTATTCGCTTTAATTACCTTTCGACAGAAGTCGATAGAGAAGGTTTTCGCGATTGCGTGAAGCTCACGCGCGAAATTATCAATCAGCCGGCCTTTGATCAATATCGCGATGATGAAATTCAACCGGGTAAGCATATTCAAAGTAACGAAGAGATAGATGCGTTTGTAAGATCAAATGTTGAAAGTGCTTATCACCCATCGTGTACGTGCAAAATGGGAACGGATGACATGTCAGTCGTCGATCCGCAGACTCGAGTTCGAGGGATCGACAATCTTCGTGTTGTTGACTCTTCGATTTTCCCAACCATACCCAATGGCAATTTGAATGCACCGACTATTATGGTCGCGGAGCGAGCGGCTGACTTAATCAAGTCTGTGGGTATGTTGCCGCCAAGTCAGGCAAAGGTCTCAATGGCTCCTGATTGGGAAACAGTTCAACGTAGTAAGTTTTAAAACTAAGCTAAACTTAAATTTAAACGTTAATTGCTTGTAAACTAATAGTTTAAAGCTAATAACTAAACGTTAGTAACTGAAAGCTAACAACTAAAAGCTAATTAATAAAAACCACAAAGGATAAAAGCATGATGATGAAAACCTTAGCACTATCGGCGAGCTTGCTAGCAGCAAGTTTCAGCCATGCAAACGAATGTGAAACAGTACGTTTTGCTGATGTTGGCTGGACGGATATTACTGCGACGACTGCACTATCTTCTGTTGTTTTAGAAAGTATTGGTTATAAAACAAAGACTCAAGTTTTATCGGTACCGATTACTTATAAATCGTTAGAAAATAAAGACATTGATGTGTTTCTAGGTAATTGGATGCCAACAATGGAAGCCGATATCAAGCCTTACCTTGAAAATGGTTCTGTAGAAAGCATTAAGAAAAACTTAGAAGGCGCTAAATATACCCTAGCCGTTCCTAAAGCTGTTTATGATGCTGGCGTTAAAACATTCGCTGATATCGCTAAGTTTGCCGATAAATTTGATAACCGCATTTACGGTATCGAACCAGGTAACGATGGCAATCGCTTGATTCAATCAATGATTGATCAAAATGCGTTTGGCTTAAAAGGATTTGATGTTATCGAATCGAGCGAAGCAGGTATGTTATCGCAAGTTAAGCGTCAGACTCGTCGTAATAAGTGGATTGTTTTCTTAGGTTGGGAGCCACATCCAATGAACTCAAACTTTGAGTTAGCCTACCTAGAAGGCGGCGATGATTTTTTTGGTCCTAATTTAGGCGGCGCAAACATTCATACTAACGTCCGTAAAAACTACACTGCAGAATGTAAGAATGTTGGCCAGTTCCTGAATAACCTAACGTTTACGTTAGAGATGGAAAATGAAGTGATGGCGGCAATTTTAGATGCGGGTAAGAAGCCAAATGTTGCTGCAAAAGAGTGGATCAAAAAGAATCCTGCAATTTTGGATGCTTGGTTAAAAGACGTAACCACACTAGACGGTCAACCTGCATTAGCTGTTGCTAGCGCTGTCTTGAAATAGATACCACCTTATCGGTAATCTGAAGTAACGATAGTCAAAGCAACATTCATCACACAAAGAGGCTGCGAGTAGTAATAACTGCTCGCAACAAGAAATTTCATGGAACAGTTTAAATTACCTTTGGGTAATTACATCGAAACATTTGTCGACTGGTTAGTTGATAATGGCGCATCATTCTTTGATGCCATATCTGAATCACTAGAATGGCTGATTAGCTTATTCACTAATGCACTACTCTGGCTAAACCCAATAGCGTTTATTGCCATAGTCGTCGCAATCGCTTTGTACTTTCGACGTTCCGTGGGATTGGCAATTTATGCCGTTGTGTCATTAACCCTAATCTGGAATTTAGGTTATTGGGTTGAGACCATGCAGACCCTTGCATTGGTTTTGTATGCCGCGTTTTTCTGTATGTTGATTGGATTACCGATTGGTATTTATGCGGCGCATCACGCTAATTTTTATAAAGCGTTGCAGCCCGTTTTAGATCTTATGCAAACAGTTCCTACCTTTGTATACCTAATACCTACCCTAACTCTTTTTGGTTTAGGCGTTGTGCCAGGATTAATTTCTACTATTATTTTTGCGATTGCTGCGCCGATACGTTTAACGTATTTAGGCATTTCAGAAGTACCTCAAGATATTCTTGAAGCGGGTCGATCATTTGGTGCGACCAAGCGCCAAATATTATTCCGTATAGAATTGCCTGCTGCAGCAACCAGCATCGCTGCCGGTGTAACGCAATGCATTATGTTGTCGTTATCAATGGTCGTAATTGCCGCATTAGTAGGAGCCGATGGCTTAGGTAAGCCCGTAGTACGAGCTCTAAATACCGTGGATATTGCCAGTGGCTTTGAGGCGGGTTTAGCGATTGTATTGTTAGCCATTTTACTTGATCGTATTTTTAAAGCGGAGCAAGCAAAATGATTAATATTAAAAATCTAGATGTCATTTTTGGTGAGCAATCAGAGCGTGCTTTACCGCTATTAGATCAAGGACAAGAACGCGAAGAAATTCGCAATAATACCGGTTTAGTCGTAGGTGTTAATAATGCAAACTTGCAAATTAAAAAAGGTGAGATTTGTGTATTGATGGGGCTGTCAGGGTCTGGAAAATCAAGCTTGTTACGCTGCATCAATGGCTTAAATGATACGACTCGTGGTTCGATCGAAATTGACCATGAAGGTGAAGTTATTGATTTAGTCAGTGCCGACGCCGATACCTTAAGAGCCGTTCGTACAAAACGTATGTCGATGGTTTTTCAAAAGTTCGCATTGATGCCTTGGTTAACAGTGGCGCAAAATGTTGCGATGCCACTTGAACTGCAAGGCTTAGATAAAAAAGAAATCAAGCAGCGTGTTGATACTCAGCTTGAACTGGTGGGTTTACAGCAATGGGCAAAACTAAAGCCGAGTGAGCTGTCGGGTGGTATGCAACAGCGTGTCGGTTTAGCGCGTGCGTTAGTGACCGAGTCCGATATTCTATTAATGGACGAGCCGTTCTCGGCCTTAGATCCATTGATTAGAACTCAGCTTCAAGATGAATTAATTCAGCTACAAGAAAAGTTAAATAAAACCATTATCTTTGTAAGTCATGATTTAGATGAAGCCCTTAAGTTAGGGACGAATATTGCCATCATGAAAGATGGTGAAATTGTTCAGCAAGGCAAACCAGAAAGTATTGTATTAAACCCTGTGAATGATTATGTGAAGCAATTTGTAGCGCACACTAATCCGATTCATGTACTAAAAGCAAAATCAATTATGCGACCTATCAGTGACATGACGTTCACTGAAAGAGGTTACTGTTTGAGTAAGCGACATGACTATTGGTTGAGCGCCAGCCAGCAGCAAGTTTATTACCGAGGAGCAGAATTCTCTCCTCAAATGTGGCAAACCGGGCAAGACATTGTTAAGTTATCAGCAGCGCCTACGTGCGTCGCTGCTGATACTGGCATGCAAGACGTAATGGAAATCCGTTACCATACCGACCACGCGGTCTTTATTATGAAAGATCTTGATGAAGATTTAGATGATGCTGAGAAGGTTCATGGTGACGAAAAAATTCAAGGAGTCATTGGTGATAAGGAACTGTATCACACCTTGTTAGGCAAAATGATGTTGAATGACTAGACTGTTATTTAGTTATGTTATAAATGACAGATGATAAAAATATAATGGAGATCCAAATGAAAAAAATCTTATTAGCGACTGCAGTTACTTCTGCAATGTTACTTCCTACGCTGGCAGCAGCTGATTTATCTGCAACAGCGGGCATCGTGTCTGATTATACCTTTAATGGTGTGAGTCAAACTGATAATGGCCCAGCACTTCAGCTAGGCTTGGATTATGGTACTGATGATTTTTATGCAGGCACTTGGGTTTCGAATGTAGATTTTGGTGACGATACTAATCTTGAGTGGGATTTTTATCTGGGACAATATTTTCAAGTAAGCCAAGCATTGAGTGTTGATACGGGTATTGCTTATTATACTTACCATGGTCAAAACAAAGTAGACGAGTCTTTTCCAGGTGCTGACGATGGTGCAACGGCTTCTGACGATGGTGCTTATGCTGAAGTTTATGGCAAGTTTGGGTTTGCTTCTGGTGTTGGTTTCACTGAATTGAATCTTTGGTATGCATGGGATTATTTTGGTGCTGGCGAAAATCACGCAATTACTATGTTAGCGCATAGCTATGAGGTTGCTGAAGGACATACTTTGCGTCTCAGTGTTGACCAATCTATGTATATGGATTCAGATGTTAAAGAATGGTATGGAGAGTCTTCTTATACTCATTACCGTCTAGGGTATGAAACCAGCGTTAAAGGCTTTGATTTGAGCCTTGCAGTTGAAACAACTGACGTTGATGAAGATCAAGATACTGAAAACACAGCGGATGCTCGCGTTGTTGTTGGCGTATCTCATACATATGCTTTCTAAGTTAGCTTAGTCAAAAAAATACCCGCAAGGCTTTCGCTATGCGGGTATTTTTTTGTCTGCTATTTATCAGCCGCTTACTTTCTGTATTGAAGCCAAGCGTAGAAGAACATTAAACCAAACAATAAATCGTTGATGCCGTAAATAACCAAAAAGATAGTCGTTACGATTGACTCATTCCACATCACTGCAATGTCTGGCTTCATTACAAACCAGAAGTACAACGCGGTGCCTACGTAAACCATCTTCTCAATAAAGAATACAAAGATTAAGCGCGAAGCTCTTGGGTGCTCAGTTGAAACAGAGATATACGCCATGCCCCATAAAATAATCATACCTAAACCGAAGTGGCTGAATATCTGTGGATAGTATTGGGTGAGTAGCTCATTTTGAAAGCCTAGAGAAAAGCCAAGAACACCGAAGATGTTGATTAGGCCTGCCATTACAAAACCAAACGTTAAGTATTGCTTCATAAAAATAATTCCGTCGTCATGTCATTGTGTGGGATTAAACGTTGGCAGCATTCTATCAGTGGTTGCGGCTTTGCTCCATGGTGAGAAGCCGCTATTCGATTAAAAAGAGTTTTTCTTAAACGGATATTCAGCTATCCGTTTAACCTCAGTCAAACAAGTCTGGAGTAGGGCACTCTAAGATGGCCCCGATAGTTTGCACTAACTCACGCTCAGCGGCTTCTACGCCGTTTACCTGAATACCCGCGGCTAAGGCTTTCATTACACGCCCTTTTACGTGGGGGAACGCCTCAGTCAGTGTATCGAGGGCAATGTTGAAGGTTTTGAAAGAAGAGGTTCTTGCTTGCAACTGTATATCGTCAAATCCACCCGTATTGGCCGCTACTGCAAAGCTCTTCATAGCGCCTTCTAATGTTTCATTGCCATGATTGGCAACAAACGATAGAACGGTTTCAATGTCGGTAAGAATCTTTTTAGCATTACCGTGCTTCGCTTTCACCGCCTTGGCTTTGTTGAACGTAGGGTTCAAATATTGAAGAATCATACGGTACAAGCACCATTCGAATAAATCGATCTTGCCGTCGGCTTGTACGAGCTTGACCAACAGCTGTTTAAAATCAGTATATTGATCTTCTGAAAGTAGCTTGAGTGCTGGGATGGCCTTGTCGATCATGGGTAAGCGCTTACTCTCGTTGAGCAGTACTACTAATGGGGTGAGCTGATTGACCGACTGATATAAACCCTCGCCACAAAATTGCTTGATCAGGTCGAGTTGCTGGTCATACACAAGCGACGTATTAGGTGCGAGTAAAAGGGTATAGCACAAGGCTCTCGCATTCATAGGGTCATGAGCTGTTGCAGTTAACTTTGCTTCGACATCGATACGGTTGGTTTCTTGATCACCTAATTGCTGGCCACTTGATAATTGGTCAAGCGTGCTATCAGATGTTGAGTTAGCAGGTGCTGGATAGTCAATTGCAGCACTTACGGCAGCGGCAACACCGGTGAGCAAATCTTCTGTGCTTAACGTACTTTTAGGCGCGAGCTGAGGTGATTCATCGTAGGCTTGCTTTAAGGTTTGTGGTGCGACCCATTCTCCGTCCCAATGCTTATCAATGCGGCGAATGCGCTCTTCTAGTTTTGGGTGAGTTGATAAAAATCCAAAACGACCAGAAAAATGACTGTAAATGGCATTACTAAAAAAAGCATGGCTAAATTCTTCGCGGCGGCTGTGGCCAATGGCAGAACCAACTCCACCATAACCAATGACCTTTAGGGCTTCGGCAATGGCTTGTGGATCGCGAGTAAATTGAACGGCACTCGCATCAGCGAGGTATTCACGCTGGCGGCTAACGGCGGCTTGTATTAACTTTCCAAAAAATACGCCACTGTAACCCAGTATCATAAAACCTAAGCCGATTAAAAAGAGAGGAACTCCGCCTTCTTTTTTGCTTGAACTGTTAGAAAAGATTGTGGTTTGTGAGCGCCCGCGGCTATAGATACTATGACGAGCGCCGGTATTCAAAATAATACGGCCCAGTAAACCGATGCATAAAATACCAAATAAAATTGCGATTAAGCGCATATTCATTCGCATATCGCCGTTTAAAATATGGCTAAACTCATGGCCGATAACCCCTTGCATTTGCAAGCGAGAGAGTTTGGTTAAACAGCCTTTGGTTACGCCAATAACGGCATCTGAGGGCTGAAAGCCTGCAGCAAATGCATTGATTCCAATTTCATCATCGAGTAAATAGACTTGAGGAACAGGCATACCCGATGCAATGGCCATTTCTTCAACGATATTTAATAAACGTTTTTCGTAAAAATCATCACTATCCGGGTGCAGTAAACGACCACCGAGTGTTTCGGCAATGGATGCGCCACCCCCGCTCAGTTTTACGGCTTTATAAAAGTAAGCAAGGCCGACAAAACCACAAACGATCGCAGAAATGGTGAGCCATGAACGCCAAGACATGTAGTGGAATATGTCGAGCAGGGAGGGATCCCGAATTGTTTTATTTCCTAGCTCAGGAAAAATATCTGGGTTGCCCCAAAGAAAGCCTGCGACCAATAAATTGGTCAAAAAAATAAGCGTGAATAACGCCAAGACAAATAAAACAATTAACTGTCTTGTACGTTTTCGCGCTTGGTCTTGATGGCCAAAAAAATCCATTAAAAGCTAACCTTGGGGGCCGCTTGAATTTGAGCACTGTCTTCAAATTCTAACAGTGTTGCATCTTTGGTATGGCCAAATTTATTGGCAAAGAAAATGGGTGGAAACGATTGGCGGTACGTATTGTAAGTCGTGACGGCATCGTTAAAAGCTTGGCGAGCAAACGCGACTTTGTTTTCTGTGCTGGTCAGCTCTTCAGTAAGTTGCATCATATTGGTATTGGCTTTTAATTCTGGATAAGCTTCTACCGTGACATTAAAGCGGCTCATCGCTCCGGCTAACGCACCTTCTGCTCCTGCAAGTTTGCCCATCGCGGCAGCACTTGAAGGATTGCTCGCAACGGCTTTTAATCCTGCCATAGCTTCATTTCGGGCTTCCACAACCGCTGTTAACGTTTCTGACTCGTGCTTTAAATAGGCCTTAGCGGTTTCTACTAAGTTTGGAATTAAATCGTAGCGGCGCTTGAGCTGTACTTCGATCTGAGAGAAACCATTCTCGTAGCGATTTTTAAAGGCCACAAGATTATTATAAATACTGATGATATAAAATATGAGCGCCGCAATAACGACGAGGGTAATAATTGTTGAAATTTCCATTGTCTAATCCTTGTTAATGAATTCAGAAACTATTTGCTCAGTTGAGCTAAATTAATTGATGTCAGGTTATTTTTTATGCCATTGGCCGTTAGCATCTTTATAAAATTCGCCGGTTTTTAATTTAGCCGTGATTTTTTCTCCAGCGATCTTTTCAATACTTTTTAAATCAGTTTTTTGTTTAATCGCAATGCTCTGATATTTTTCTTTACGCTTTGCATTAATATCTGTCATTAACGTCTTGGCTTCTTCATTGCCTCTTGGCGTCATTTCTAAATAGCCGCTGGCGTTTTCGCCTAACAAGCCCTTGGCCTGTGCGTCATCTAGTGAAAGAGCAAACGATAGTTGGCTCATTAATAAAAGTGAGGCGGTCATGATGATCGATTTTAAAGTCATGTTGTATTCCTTTTCTGCGCTTAATTAATGCTAATCAAGCCGGAGACATGATGCCGGCTGATTTAAAGATAAAAATATTTTGATATTAGAAAAGATCGCTCTCTTCACTGAATAAGTCTTCTAGTTCTTTTTCAACCTTTATACGAACTTCGTGCTCGATTTTAACATTCAGGTTAATAGTAATAGGCTTGTCGGGGGCAGCCACTTTCACTGTACAGGCACTGGTGATCATTATCAGTGCTAATAAGGAGATCTGTTTCATAGTATTTTCCAGTGATTAATATGGGTTAACTTTTTCTTTTATGCTGAATTTATTAATAGATACTTTTGCATTATTGATACTTATTCTCAAGTTTTTGCACAATATCATTACTGACTCTTAAGCTTTCAAGCAAATCGAGTAGGTTGTACTCTAAATTTAAATTAAAGTGTGTCGCTTGGCCATCAAAGAACGTTGGGTTATACCCTTGGAACTGTAATCCTAAATTTAATTCCCCATCAGGCTGATAAGTAACGTCTGTTTGCAGCTTATCGTAGCGGAAGTCGTTTAAGACCTGCATCGCTAGGCTAACACTCGGATCGCTTTGTTTTAAACTATCGGCCGTTGCCCCGCGGAATTGTACGACACCTCCTGGTGCGCGGGCGTATAAACTGCCTGCCGGAATTTGGGGTCCTTCAGGTAATAATATAATCGGTAATACACCGTCTAATCGACCGGTTGCCGTAACGCCTGAACCCGATTCAAGAGCGGCTAACTGCTCCAGCTGTAGACCTTCGACCTCGATGCCAAAGGCATTAACCTCTTGGCGAGTATCATAGCGAATAAGTGGAACATTAATTCGGCCTCCCAATACATCAGTATGCACTTCTTCAATAACAACCAGCGCTTGTGAGAAGTCTGATTCAATGGTCGTAGTGCTGCGCGCTAAAATGTTTTCAATGTTAATCCCTGGGTTGATACTGAGTGCCGATATTTGGCTATCAATACGGAAGTCATCATAAAAAGGACGACGGATCGCCAGCTGCATATCGATATCTTCCCAGGTCGTCAATTCTTGATAAATTCCCGACATGTCATCAATGCGTAACATTAGGTCAGGCTGCCAACGCCAAGCAATGCTGTTATCATCGAAAATATCGGCCTGATACTGCTGCCACTGCACCCAGCCTTGTGCAGATAAACTTCCATTCAGTAACTGGGCCTCGGTTAAGTCTGCCATGGCGATTAAGCCCATTTGCTGCCAGTCGAGTTTTAAGTTATTCAAATACAGTTGTGCACTGCCTTGCTGTAAATGGTTGAAGTCGTGTTGTGCTAATAGCGTTAAGTCTAAACTATTGGATAAGCCCGTTAGTTTCATTGATGCGGTGAGCTTAGCTTGCTTAAGGTCGATAGAGCTAAGATCAAACTTGCCATTAAAAAGAAGCGATGGAACCGGCCACTGGTTCCAGTGAGTTTTTTTGTTTTTAACTTCCCAGTGGCAGGCCAGCGGCAATTGAGACAGTGCCTGCTGGCTTCTTAATTGTGGAGAGTATTGCAACTTTAACCAATCAAGATTACAGCTGACTTGTGCATTTTCTAATGCGAGTTTTTCTTTTTTATGTTGCCAATTAAGTTGCTCGATAATAACCGAAAAATTCTTCGCTTGCGTGAGCTCGCCATCAATACCCTCTATCAGCCAGTCTGGTAATAATTGCCAGTGAATAGCCGAAAGGTTCGCTTCGATTTTCTCGGGGAAAAGCGCTTCTGCTTCTAAATAGTGACTTTGGTTATTCAAACCATGAGGCAAGCTGACTTGCCAATGCCAGTTATTTTCATGCTGTTGGCCTTGCACAACAATTTCGCCTTGGCTTGTATTAGTGAACTTTGGCCATAATGCATTTTTTTGTTGAGTATCTAGATTCAGTATTTGCTGGCTATAAAACTTAGCCGTATCGTTTAAGGCTTGGCTGTATTGTCCGACCAGTTCTAATTCTGTTTTATGAGAGAGCTGGTCGCCTGTTAACTGTTGGGCGAGAGTCCCTTGCCACTGACACGTATTGCCGTCTATTTTAAAGTTGCAGGTAAATAATAATGCGTCTTTTAGCTGCTGTTTTATTTTAAGCTTGGTCGGCACTAGCGAGACAATGTCGCCGGCCAAATCAAAGGTATCTAAGCTGAACTGCCATTGCTCTTCGCGCTGGTGATCAATATTGGCATTTAAGCTAATGTCTAAACGGGCATCATTTAAAATAGGTTTATTATTGAGTAGATCAAAAACTTTAAAATCTTCAATTTTTAACTGCAAAAAACTCGTTGCCGAAAGCTGGGTTAACAGCGCTTGCGGGTCAGTGATCACGGTGGGTAATTTCAGCGCGAGGTTCCACGCTTGAATGGCAACCTTAGCGTCTAATGATTGAGTTCGATCTTGCTGTGCTATCAGCGATAACCACGATTGAATATCGGCACTTTGCTGCAGAGTCAGTATGGCAGGTTGTGATGAGTCGCTTGGCATTAACCAATGGGCGCTTAGATTAAAAATAGGCGCGGTTTGCTGCTCGATAAAGATCAGACTGCTAATGTCACCTTGGTGATCGATGATTAATTCATGGCGTAGGTCTTTGTTTAATGAGTCGCTTTGAATTGAATTATTGAGAGTGAGCTGTTGCTTATCAAATTTCAGCTGGCTATCAACCGATAGCTGCGGATGCTGTAATTGGAATTGCTTAACCGTTAACGTATCCAGCGGCAGCTGCTTAAAAACATCTTCTAAGCTCGCTAGTTTTAATTCCGAATTTTCACTCGTTACGGGCTGGCTATTAGGAGAGTTGCTATTCGCAGAGCTGCTATTAGGAGAGTTGCTATTCGCAGAGCTGCTATTAGGAGTGACTAGTATCTTTGTGGGCTTATCGTTGGGTTTAATCGATACTTGCGCATATTCAATAGAAACCTCTTTAACTTTTCCCGCAGCAAGGCTCCAAGGAGAGAAGGTTATTTCAATATCGCGCAGTGCTATTTGGCTATTATTGGGCGGAAGCAGGAAACCTACTTCAGAAATTTTAAGCGTATGCCAAGATAATTGGCTAAGATGAGCATGGCCTTGCTCTAGTTTGGCTTTCTCCATTACCCAAGGCAGCAGAGAATTAATTCCCTGCTTCGCAAGAGTCGGCAGATAAACAATACAACCCGCTAGTACAATCACACTAATAAGCAGTGCTTTAAGCCATGATTTCATTCTCTGCTCAGCTCCTTGCGATTACGAGAGGGTTTTATTGCTGAGTTACTTCGCCGCTTTAACCGTCTTAACACCTTCTTGAGTGGCGAGTAATAAAGTATCGGCAGGGCGAACGGCAAATAAACCGTTAGTAACAACACCTGTTAATTGGTTCACGCTGGCTTCTAAAGACTTAGGTGCCGCTTTAGCCCCCGGAGCCATATGAAAGTGATGAACATCTAAAATAACATTGCCGTTATCGGTGGTAAAACCGGTGCGTAAAACGGGATCGCCGCCTAGCTTGACCATTTCGCGAGCAACGTAGCTGCGGGCCATTGGAATGACTTCAACCGGCAGAGGAAAAGTCCCCATCACTTCTACCAATTTACTTTCGTCGGCAACGCATACAAATTCTTTGGCCACTGCGGCAACGATTTTCTCGCGGGTTAATGCACCACCGCCGCCCTTAATCATTTCTAGCTGGTGGTTAATCTCGTCAGCGCCATCAACATAAAACTCAAGTTCGAATACCGAGTTTAAATCGTAAACTGGAATTCCGTGGTTCTTCAGTCGCTCTGCAGTCGCTTCTGAACTGGCAACGGCACCGTCAAATAAGTGTTTAAACTCAGCTAATGCATCAATAAAGCAATTAGCGGTGGAGCCTGTGCCGACACCGATAATGGAGTCGGTTTCTAAATGTGGCTTGATGTATTCAGCGGCGGCTTTACCGACAGCGGCTTTAAGTTGGTCAGAAGTTAATACATTCGCAGATGAGGACATGTTTTGGCTCTAGTCGATTCGGTTAAATGGGGCTTAAAAATTAATCACGCACACAAGCATTATAAATCCTTATTCGTTACAATGCTTGTTCTCATACACGAAAAAAGTATAGATCATGACTGCCCGTACTTCTGCCAAGCCCAACTCTAAGTTATTAGACCAATATATTAAGAAAATTCTGTCTGCCAACGTCTATGACGTAGCGATTGAGTCGCCTTTGCATATTGCTCCATTCCTGTCTGAGCGATTGGAAAACAATATTTGGGTAAAGCGAGAAGATAAACAGCCGGTCTATTCATTTAAAATTCGCGGTGCTTACAATAAAGTTGTTCAGCTTACCGATAAAGAGAAGGCCGCGGGTGTTGTCGCGGCTTCGGCAGGCAACCACGCGCAAGGTCTGGCATTGGCTGCTAAAGAGCTGGGCATTAAAGCCACCATCGTTATGCCACGTACGACCCCTGATATTAAGGTGAAGTCTTGCAAGGCTCGTGGTGCTCGAGTTGTTTTACATGGCGATACGTTTGATGAAGCCTTTGCCTATTCACAAAAACTGGTTGAAGAAAAAGGCTTTACCTATATTCATCCGTACGACGATCCAGAAGTGATTGCTGGCCAAGGTACCATTGGTATGGAGATTTTACGTCAGTTGAATGATCCTATTGATGCAATTTTTGTCCCCGTTGGCGGTGGCGGCATCATTGCGGGAATCGCGGCGTATGTGAAGTTTTTACGCCCTGAGATCAAAGTTATCGGTGTTGAATCAACTGAATCGGCTTGTTTGCATGCGGCATTGGCCGCTGGTCGTCGGGTTACCTTGCCGCAAGTGGGTATCTTTGCCGATGGCGTAGCCGTTGCGCAGATTGGTAAAAACACCTGGGATATCGCTCGTCACTATGTCGACGAAGTGATTACTTGCTCACCTGACGAGCTTTGTGCTGCCATTAAAGACATCTTTGATGATACCCGTGCAGTCTGCGAACCGGCAGGGGCTTTGGGTGTGGCAGGTATGAAGAAGTATGTTGAGCGCGAGGGCATTAAAGGCGCTAACTTGGTTTCTATTTTAAGTGGCGCTAACGTCAACTTTGACCGTTTACGCTATATCGCTGAGGTTGCTGAAATTGGTGAAGGCCGTGAAGCTATCTTGGCTGTGACTATTCCTGAACGTGCCGGTAGCTTTCAGCAGTTCTGCAGCTTATTGGGCAAGCGTCCGATTACTGAATTTAATTATCGCTATCGCGACGACAACTCAGCGCAAATTTATGTCGGTGTTAAAGTCGGTGCCGAAAAAGATGCTCGTCAGCAGTTGTTAAGTGAATTGGCTGAAAAAGAATATCCGGTTCTAGATTTAACCGAAGATGAAGTTTCGAAGTATCACATTCGCCATATGGTCGGTGGCCATGCTCCTGATTCGATTAATGATGAATTAGTATACCGCTTTGAGTTTCCAGAGCGTCCGGGTGCGTTATTACAGTTCTTAAAGTCGTTGGGTAAGAAATTCAATATTTCGTTATTCCATTACCGTAATCACGGTGCTGCTAATGGGCGTGTATTAATTGGCTTGCAGGTGCCGAAAGATAATCGTCAGCATAAAGAGCTAGAAGGCTACTTGATTGAGCTCGGGTATAACTATTGGAATGAGTCCGATAACCCAGCGTATCAATTGTTCCTTCGCTAGCTCTCTAGAATTATAGATATAAAAAAAGGCTAATCATGATCGATTAGCCTTTTTTGTTTTCAGACATTGCTAACTGTTTAGACTTACATTTTAGTCACTTTGTCATAACTTGTTTTTAGCTTTTCTGCGCAGGCTTTTCTTGCCTCATCTTCAGTCATTGTTTTTTTGTAATCTTCCAAGCACGATTTATAAAGAGGCTGTGCTTCTTTTAACATGTCTTTATTGAGCATATCTTTTGATAGGTTTTGATTAGCACAAGCGGTTACAGTGAAAATTACGGTTAAGGCGATGAATAGATTTTTCATGGGGTTCCAGTTTTTGTCGTCAGTATTGGGCGTATTTTAATTCTAAAGTCCTAATCAAGAAAGTCGTTAGTCGTGAGCTTGTGACATGATGCGGTTAAAGCTACCGTCTTCTTTCATTAATCTGAGCTGTTGAGATAGTAATTCGGCTAAATATCTACCTTGCTCTGTCGCTTGGGTCGCATAGAAAACATCCGACTCAGAGATGGGGCTTTTAGAAGAATATTGAACTTCATTTTTTAGTTTCATGCGTTTCAATGCGGCTAAGCCAGACATTTCTTCGGCAATAAAGGCATCGATATGTCCCGCCTTTAACATCTTTGCAGAATACTCGTCAGAATTTGTCATAAAAAAATCGATGTTCGGATTATGGATGACGTCGTCTGCATAGGCATAACCACGAGTAATACCAATTTTCTTACCTTCGAGCTGGGTGATCGTTTCTATCATCTCTTGACCTTTAAGAGTGAAAGCAACATCACGCTTCATATAAATAATTTCTTCCGTTAGTAAAAAAGATTTTTTGTCAGGAAAAAAAGTATTAAGTGCGGGAAATAGAGCATCTGCATTACCGATATTAAAATCATTAATGGCACGCTTTGCCGGAAAGATGTTGATGTCTATGTTAATGCGAGCGCGTTTAGCCAGTTCCTGAGTCAACTCAATAAAGACTCCCTTGGTTTTACTTTCAACCATGAGTGGAATTAAAAATGTATTGAGAATGAATGTTTTTTGATTGGCCACAATCGGTTCGTCACGCTGAGCTGCGTGACTATTTAGCGATGTAATAATTAATAGCAAACTAAGGATTCTAATGATCATACCTTGAGTATATACACGTCGCTTAGAAATGTTATCGAACCGTGTCTTTATTATGTGAGTTTTTACGAAGTATTACATAGAATGCGCCCGCACCCCCGTCGTTCGGCTGGGCGGTATGATAGGCCATAACATCGGCAAGCTGGGGTAGCCAGTGCACTAGGTAGCTTTTAAGTAATGCAGGGTCTTCCATATTACGATCGCCTTTGCCAGGAGTTATGAGTATGGTTCGCAAATCGTATTTCACACAGTCGTTAATAAAACCAAAGACAACTTCTCGTGCTTTATCAATTGTCATTCGATGTAAATCTAAGCGAGCATCAATCGGAAATTTACCCTGACGAAGTTTGCGAAAAACACCGTCTTGGATTCCGTGGCATTTAAAGCCTATTTCATCATGGGGCTGCACGCGTTCGACTTCATAGTGTTGAAGGTGGTTAGGATCGCTGCTAATTTTTTCTTGGGTCGCAGACTGCTGTCGTAATTTTTGCGCCTCTGTAATTGAATGCGGCTTACTCAAATCCACTTTCTTTGTCTGTTGTATCTTTTTTACGCCCTGCATTTCTCGCAGAAAAAAATCATCATCGTCGGTCATGGTGTGCTACATCGAGTATGCGAAGAGAGCTCGCTGAATAAAATAAGCCTAATTGAGCTCAAGTATACCATCTAGTTAAATCAGCCGTTAACGAATGGCTAATTGGGTAAGGGCAATTAAAACAGCATAACGGGCTCCTTTACCGATCAGGACTAGCAGGAAAAATATTCTGAAGTGAGTGCGGGCTAATCCTGCGATTAAAGTCAGTGGATCGCCAATGATCGGTAGCCAAGCGAATAACAAACTCCACACTCCGTAGCGGTTATAGAGTTGTTGGCCTTTCTGCCATGAGGCCGAGTCGTGATATTTATTCATAACATAGGCGCTGGCCCAATAGCCTATTGCGTAGTTAATGCAGCTGCCTAGAGTATTGCCAGTGGTCGCAACTAACCATAATAGCCATACATTATGGTTTTGTTCTAATAGAGCGATCAGCACGACTTCAGATCCCATAGGGAAGAGCGTTGAGGCAATCAGGGCTGAAAAAAATAATCCAAGGTAGGCCATGTTGTATTGTCGCTTTTTATTAATCGAGTGGAATTCGATGTAGCACGTGATAGCGACCTTGAATTTCGTGAGTATTATAGCGTGCAAATACCAGTTCTTTGACCATAAATTCGATTGCGGGAATATCAAGGGCCAAGAGCTGACGGAGTAGTTCAGGAATTGAGTAAGCCTGCTTATAAAACCCAAGAGTTATGTGGGGAATATATTCACAGCCATCTTGCCCATCACGAACGTGATGCAGTTGATCGCGTATACTTGTGAGAGAGTTAGACGGATCTTTAATAGAAAGATAAGGCGCCGTGGTAAAGGTATTGGGAGCTGATGAGCTAATAGAGAAGGCCGGAATATGTGCCTGTTTTAATGCCTCTATTTGCTGTTGTAAATCGTGTTCAGTGAAGTGTTTTTCATCCAGTAAACCAGATGGGCTCAGTGTGATATGAGCTTGGCGTAAATAGTGGGGGTGTAATGTATCCGCAATGGCTTGCTGACAACGATTTAGCTGTTGTAGGCATTGTTGGCTCTGAACTTCGATCGCCCAAAATCCGTAGTATTTAATGCCTTGGTGCCATTCAAAAAAATCACGCAGCTCAGTTGGCTGCGTGATTTCGTTTTCTCGCTGGGTAGGTAGCATTCTAAGTAATTAGAACGTGATTAAAAATCATATACCAAGGTAATGCCTACTAAAGAATCAGTGTTCTTAGTGCCCTCAGGAACATCGGTTGTATGCTTAACTTCGTAGCTGATTTTCATGGCTAGGCTACCGGTTAACGTACTTTGTAGACCCATGTCAGAAGTATAAACAGTCTTTGAATCGCCAGCCTCTACCGTGAATGCTTCGGTAAATTTAGCACTTTCGCCTAGGTTTACCAGTAAGTCTAACGATAAGCGGGCAACGGCTTCTTCAATAACTTTATCACCGTCTTCATTGCGATCTTCCAAAGCATCACGACGATAACCAGGGCCGGCTTCTAGATCTAGCTTACCGTTCTCATCTTCCCAAGCGTGGTAACCATAACCAACAGAAGTTGTGCTTTGATATTGGTAACCGTTAAAGCGATCATCTTCATACAATGCTTGTGAGGTTAAATAATCTTTATCGCCAATCGCGTAATCAAATTTTAATGCCGCTAGGTATTTTTCTTTTGAACGCTCGCCGCTTTCTTCACTGGTTAACGCGACTAAACGCAAGCCTGACTTGAAAGGGCCTTCTTCGCGAGATACCTTGAATTTGCTGTTTAAACTTTGTGTATCACTATTACCGCTGGTTTGGATAAAACCAAGCTCAGCGTTACCATCCCAAGTAACGTCTTCTGCGAAGCTCATACTAGGAAGAATTAAAGCGCTGCTCAACAGGCTTGTCGCTAATAAAGTCTTTTTCATCATGTAGGGTTCCGTTTATGTATTAAGGTTTAAATACGATCTAGTCATTGGTTAATAGACAGTCATCGTTATATTTATGATTTGAGGGTTGTTACATTGGCTCGTTACATTGATGATTAATTTAGAGTATTTCGAAGGATTTGTAAAAGTAAGTACAGCAGCTTTTACAGCATTTAACTTTATTTCATCGCTTGTTATGACGGTTATGGTACTCCGCCTGGCCATGCTAAAAGCAAACGAGATGGGAACGAAGAAGCGACCAAGAGAGAATAATGGAACAATGAGTTCGAAGCGCTTTGTTGTCGTTCTGTTATTATTTACTCGATAACAAATAATTAAATGGTGAGAGTGTGAGAACAGCGATTGTTTCAGGCCCTGTTGGCGAAGTGCTTTATAAGCTGACACTCCCGATGGTCATTGGCATTGTTGCCGTCTTTTTCTTTAACCTAGTCGATACCTTCTTTATTTCCCTGTTAGGCACTCAAAGCCTAGCCGCGGTGAGTTTTACTATGCCTATTGCGATGGTGGTGATGAATTTAGCCATTGGTTTAGGCATTGCGTCATCTGCATTAATTGCTCGCGCGACGGGTGAGAAAAATAATACACTCGCCCAGCACTACGTGATTGCCGCCTTGCTACTCACCTTGGCCCTAGCAGGAGTGATGCTGGTGGCTGGCTTAATGTTTAATGATCAATTATTTGGCTTGCTCGGTGCTAATGACGCGTTATTGCCGTTAATCTGGCAATACATGCAGTACTTTTGGCCGGGTATTGTCGTGATGATGTTAATGATCGTTATTAGTAGCAGCATGAGAGCGGTCGGCAATACAAAATTACCCAGCATGATGATGCTAGGCTCTGCGGTCTTAAATGCGATATTAGATCCCATCTTAATTTTTGGTATTGGCCCGATTGAAGGCATGGGCGTTGCCGGAGCAGCACTTGCGAGTGCCTTATGCTGGCTAATAGTGGTACTGGTAATGTTGTACTCATTAGTCAAAATCGATTTATTACACTGGGGAACACTAACGCTGAAAGAAATATTCAGCATTTGGCAGCGCTTAATGGCGTTGGGTATTCCTGCGATGATTACCAACGTATTAGTCCCCGTAGCCAGTGCTTTTCTATTAGCGATGATTGCACCAATGGGAGAGCAGGCCGTGGCGGCATTTGGTGTTGGGGCCAGAATAGAGCCGTTTGTGATTGTGGCTATTTTAGCACTCACATCGACCTTGCCTGTTTTTGTTGGGCAGAACTTTTCAGCGGGCCAGCATGAAAGAATCTGGCAGGCGCTGTCGATCGCTGTGCGTTTTATCTTGGCCTGGCAGGTCTTGGTCTGGTTAGTATTGTGGGGCGTATCGCCTTATCTAGCGACCATCTTCTCTCAAGATCCGATTGTGCTCGATAAGATCGTCAGTTACTTAATGATTATGCCGGTGGGGTATGCGGGAATGGGGATCGTCTTATGTGCGAACTCAGCACTCAATGCATTACAAAAAACCAGCGTCTCTATGCTACTTAACTTAGTCAGATTGAGTGTTTTTTATGTGCCGCTGGCTTGGCTAGGCGGTCATTTTTATGGCTTTGAAGGTTTATTATTAGGCGCCTCTGCGGGTAACTTAATAGCAGGTTGTATCGTCTGGGGCTTGATCAAGAAAGCTCAAGATAAGCAGATGTTTGGCGTAAAGAATGTCTCTACGCCTTTGCAGTGCTAAGACTACAGTTTGTCCACTGACTTGCGAAAGCGACCCAACAAAAAATCTTTCAGCATTACCCAGTCGCCTATGAAGCTATACAGCGGATATTTAAAAGTGGCTGGGCGATTGTGCTCAATAAAAAAGTGCGCGACCCAAGCAAAGCCATATCCCATTAATGGCATAAACCACAACGCCATGTAATTCCCTGTAATAATCGCATAAGCAATAATCGACAATACCCCAAAGCTACCGATGTAATGCAGCGCACGGCACATAGGGTGACTGTGCTCGCTGAGATAAAAAGGGTAGAACTCGGCAAAGGATTGAAAGCGCTTTTCATCGGACATCTCTGACTCTCTGTATAATTATTGTTTTAATCAAGAGTATTACGAAGCAGCGAGTGGAGCAAGAGCAGTCTAGCTAGACTTTCTTATGAATGGCGTTATTTATAAATAGTACTGTTTATCAAATACAGCAGGTTGGAACGGTGACTTGGGCATTGAGTTTAGTTGTTCGTTTCTGGTGGCGTCATCTGGCATGGATGCCAGATACGAGCTTACAGGGAAGGGAGGTACGACCGAGTATTCACAGCGTCCCCAGAAACGAATAACTGAATACAGTGTGAGATAAGCCCCCACAGTATCCAGTTCAAAAGTGACTGAATCTAACGCTCAATAGAAAGCGCAACACCCATACCACCACCAATGCACAAAGTCGCAAGACCTTTGTTTGCATCCTGACGAATCATTTCGTGCAATAGCGTGATCAATACACGGCAACCGGAAGCACCGATTGGGTGGCCTAAAGCAATCGCACCACCGTTGACATTGACCTTGTTAGTATCCCACTCAAGGCCTTTATTCACAGATAAAGCTTGAACCGCAAACGCTTCGTTCGCTTCTACTAGATCAAGATCATTAATATCCCAACCGGCTTTCGCTAAACACTTCTTAACCGCAGGAATAGGGCCCGTGCCCATAATCGTAGGATCAACACCGGCGCTAGCATAGCCAGAGATGGTCGCCAAAATAGGCAAACCTAATTCTTCTGCTTTTTCACGGCTGGCCAACATGACGGCTGCTGCGCCATCGTTTAATGAAGACGCGTTACCGGCGGTAACCGTGCCGTCTTTTTTAAACGCCGCGCGCATGCCTGAAAGTTTTTCCGCAGACACTGCGCGTGGGCCTTCGTCAGTATCAAAAACGATATCATCGCCACGACGCTGAGGAATAGTGACAGGGGTAATTTCGTCTTTGAATTTACCCGCTGCAATCGCCGCTAACGCTTTAGCTTGTGATTGGGCAGCAAACTCATCTTGCTCGCAGCGAGGAATTTCAAACTGCTCCGCAATGTTCTCAGCGGTGATACCCATGTGGTAATCGTTGAACGCATCCCAAAGGCCATCGGTAATCATAGTATCAACCATGTTCCAGTTGCCCATGCGCTGACCATTGCGAGAATTAGGTAAGACGTGAGCCGAGTTAGACATAGACTCCTGACCGCCGGCAATAATCACATCGGCATCCCCTGCTTTAATCGCTTGCGCGGCTAAATGAAGCGCTTTTAGACCGGAACCACAGACTTTGTTAATCGTCATGGCAGAAGCCGTTGCAGGGATGCCTGCTTTAATAGCGGCTTGGCGTGCAGGGTTTTGTCCACAGCCTGCAGTCAAAACCTGGCCCATCAATACTTCGTCGATAGTATCTGGTGAAATGCCTGTTTTTTCGATCAAAGAACGAATAACAATCGCGCCCAGTTCAGTAGCTTGTAGGCTCGCAAGTGAACCACCAAAAGTACCAATGGCGGTACGGGTTGCAGCGACGATAACGACGTCTGTCATAAAGCTCTCCAAATAGGAATAATATAAAAGGATGATAAAAATTAGAATGTAGGGTTGATTATACTCTCTGATTCATCAGGAATCAGCTCTCAGAAATCAGCTCTCAGAAATCAGCTCATAGGATCAGCACAAAAGATTTGAACTAACCCTATGATAAAAAGCTACAACAGATCCTGCATTTTTTTATAGGCTTGCACTAAACCACTGGTAGAACTATCAAACGCGGCACTGGTCGTTTGTCCTTCTAATGCCGCAAGTACGTTATTGCCCATATCTTTACCCAATTCAACACCCCATTGGTCGAAGGAGTTTACACCCCAAATCATTCCCTGAGCGGCGACCTTATGTTCGTAAAGAGCAATCAAGGCGCCGACCGAGTGAGGGGTCGATTTTGGAAAATAAAGCGTATTACTTGGGCGGTTACCAGGAATCACTTTTTGTGCGGCTAAGGCAATCGATTCGCCTTCACTCATACCCGCGGCTAAGCATTCATCAATCGCTTGTTGCTCAGTTTTACCAGTTAATAATGCTTGGCTCTGAGACAGAGCATTTGATACCAGCATGGCATGAAAATTATCAATCGGGTTATGACTGCGCATGGGCAAAATGAAATCACTGGGTGAAAAGTGTGTGCCTTGGTGCAATAGCTGGTGGTAAGCATGCTGACCATTAGAGCCAACACCGCCCCAAATAATCGGGCCCGTGTGGTAATCAACTTTACGGCCATTGATACCAATCGACTTACCGTTACTTTCCATATCCAACTGTTGCAGGTGGGCAGGCAAACCGCGTAAATAGTGGTCGTAAGGTAAGATAGCTTGCGACGTAATACCATAAAAGTTTACATACCACACGCCAAGTAATGCCATGATAACCGGCATGTTTTTTTCCATCGGGGCAGTACGAAAGTGTTCATCCATTGCATGGGCGCCGCGCAGCATCTCACGGAAATTATCAATACCAATCGCTAGTGCAAGCGGCAAACCAATGGCTGACCACAATGAGTAACGACCGCCAACCCAATCCCACATAGGGAAAATATTTTCTTTAGCAATACCAAACTCAACCGCTTTTTCGACATTAGCCGATACCGCCGCAAAGTGCTTAGGCAAATCATCCACTTCGCCCCCATTACTAAGGAACCACTGACGACAAGCTAACGCATTCTTCAATGTTTCTTGCGTACCAAAAGACTTCGACTGAACGATGAATAGCGTACTTTCAGGGCTTAAGTGTTTTAAAATTTCAGTAATGTGCGAGCCATCGATATTAGCGAGGTAGTGCACATTAATTTGATTATCGTTATAAGGCTTCAACGCGCTTGAGGCTAACTTAGGCCCTAAGAACGAACCGCCAATACCAATAGACACAACATCGGTAAACGGTTTGTTGGTATAGCCACGCCAATGCTTGCGGCGTACTTTCCAGCAAAATTCTTCCATGCGATTCATTGTATCGCGCACTTCTGGCATAACATCGACACCGTCGACGATAACAGGGCGATCGCTGAAATTTCGTAATGCGGTATGAAGTGCTGGGCGTTGCTCGCTGCGATTAACCAACTCGCCTTCAAACAGTGCTTTTATTTGTGCGGGCAGATCACGTTTTTTTGCCAGCTGCGTCAATAAGGACATCGTCTCGCTGGTAATGCGATTTTTTGAATAATCCAGCGTCAGGCCAGCAGCTTCCAAGCTGAAACGGTCAAAACGCTGATTATCTTGCTTAAACCAATCCAGCATATGTTGCGGCTGGGTCTGAGCATAGTGATCTTTAAGCTGCTGCCAAATATCTAGGCGTTGAAGAGGCGTGCCCATAATAGTCCTTATATGAGTCGGAAATCAGAATTGTAGACAGTATAAACTTTTGACTACCGATGGGACAGGGGACAAAGAGTGCATTTTGAACTAGAGCGTCAGAAACAAAAACGCCACAGCAAGTGTGGCGTATGAATCTTCAAGGTTGTAAATCGAGCTTAATGTCGATTAAGCAACCTGAACAGGAATGTCGAAGCTGGTATGGCTTACGGTATTATCAGCATTGGTATAAACCATTTTAGGTTTAAAGTTTTCCAATTCTTTCTCGTCGTAAGTGCCATAAGCACAAATGATTAAGCGGTCGCCGACTTGTGCCAAACGTGCAGCAGCACCATTGACAGAGATAATGCCTGAATTATCTTCACCACGGATAACATAAGTGGTGAAACGAGCACCGTTTTCCATGTTGTAGATTTGAATTTGTTCAAACTCGCGCATGCCTGCTAATTCTAACAACTTACCGTCGATAGCGCAGGAGCCTTCATAATTCAATACGGCCTGTGTGACTCGAGCCTGGTGTATCTTGGCTTTCAGCATTGTGGACTGCATAGAAAAAACCTTTAATCCGGTTACGTCTCAATGACTCAGCAGGCAAAATGGCCTCTGTTTTCATTGGTTAATTTATAGCCTTATTGAAGGCGGTGCGCAGTATGCCCTAATCGCTAGTTCGATTCAACGGAAATGGCAAATTATCAATAAGGCGCGCACTGCCTAAGAAGGCAGCAATAAGTACCACTAGTTGATCATCGTCAGCAGTGGCGGGCTTTAGATCAGATACTCGGCACAGCGATAAATAGTCAACTTTGAAGCCTTGTTTATTCAAGCGCTGCTGAGTTTGCTCTAATGTTGTGACGAAATCATTACCCTGTTGTACCGCAGTAGCCACCTCTTGAAGCGCTTTATAAAGCGCAGGTGCTAAGGCAAGCTCTTCCGTTGAAAGGTAGCCATTGCGCGAACTTAGCGCTAAACCATCACTATTACGCTCAGTCGATACGCCAACGATATCGACAGGAATGCATAGGTCAGCAACCATTTTACGAATAACGGCTAACTGCTGAAAGTCTTTCTCGCCAAAAAAAGCCTTGTCCGCTTGTGCCATATTTAATAGCTTGGTAACGACCGTCGCAACACCATCAAAGTGTCCTGGGCGAGAGCCACCGCATAATCCCATGGAAACATCAGGAACAGAGACAATAGTCTGGCTTTCTTGACCGTTCGGATACATTTCATCGACGGTGGGTGCGAAGAGTAAGTTGCAACTATTCTCGGTTAATAGCGCTTGATCTTGCTCTAACGTACGAGGGTAATTGGTTAAATCGCTTTTATCATTAAACTGCAAAGGATTGACGAAGATGCTTGCGACAACAAGGTCGCAATGCTTTTTCGCTTGCTTGATAAGGCTCATGTGGCCGGCATGAAGGTTGCCCATGGTCGGAACAAAGCCGACGCTCAAACCTTTGAATTTTGCATGCTGCACAAATTCGCGTAATTCAGAGACAGTAGAAACCGTTAATAAACTCATACTAAAACCAACTTTGAAAAGCGGACTTAAAACACTAAAAGATTAAGAGAATACGTGATCGGAACCAGGAAATAGCCCCGCTTTCACTTCTTCGCCATATGCCGCAATTGCTTGCTGTGGAGTACGGCCATCAATCATGAAATTTTTAACAAACTTAGGCGTATGACCCACATTCAATCCCAGCATGTCATAAACAACCAAGACCTGAGCATCGGTATCACTGCCCGCGCCAATACCAATAACCGGAACATCAACGGCTTCAGTGATGGCTTTACCTAAACTGCTAGGAACGCATTCTAATAGAATGCAATCAGCGCCAGCAGCAGCCAGTGCTTTAGAATGTTCGATCATAGCCTGTGCTTTTGCTTCATCACGGCCTTGAACACGATAACCGCCAAGCTTGTTCACTGATTGAGGTGTTAAACCTAGGTGAGCGCATACAGGAACGCCTTGACGGGCTAGGGTTTCAACCAAAGGCACTAACCAATCGTCGCCTTCAACTTTAACCATGTGCGCACCGGCTTGCATTAATAATGCCGCGTTGGCCTGACCCTGCTCTACTGTGCTGTAACTCATAAATGGCATGTCGGCCATAATAAGCGCACCTTGGTTTCCCTGAGCCACACAGCGGGTGTGGTACTCCATATCAGTCATGGTGACCGGCAAAGTACTTTCTTTACCTTGGCAGACCATACCTAAAGAATCACCAACTAATAAAACCTCAATCCCAGCGCTGCTGGCAATGTGGCTAAAAGTTGCGTCGTAAGCGGTCAATACGCTGAATTTTTCGCCCTTACGTTTGCATTCACTAAGGGTACGGATGCTGACATTATTCATGCTGTGCCTCAGGTATTCTAATATGGATCACAATTAATAACGGAGTCGATTATGTTGCCACGATTAACCGCGGATGCGGATTAAATCATTATCCAGCTCAGTGAGCAATTGCTCTAAGCGTTTGCCGTTAGGGAAGGTGAGTGTCGGAGTGATTTCAGACAAGGGATAAACCACAAAAGTCCGTTCTTGGGCAAAAGGATGTGGCACGATTAAGCGTTCGCTATTAATAACCAAGTCGTCGATCAACAAAATATCTAAATCGAGAGTGCGCTCACCCCAATGGCGTTTACGAATACGGCCATGGTCTTGCTCAAGTTGCTGCAGTGCATCTAGCAGATCTAGTGGCGCAAGTTGAGTTTCTAACAAGGCCACTGCATTCACATAATCGGGTTGATCTTGGGGGCCAACCGGCTTGCTGTGGTAAAGCGAAGAGTGCGAGATCAGCTTAGAGTCTGGCAATCGAGCAAGCTCTATTAAGGCTTGCTCTAATTGCTGTTGCGGCTGATCAAGGTTTGCCCCTAAGCCGATATAAACCAAAGACATGATTAATAATCTCTTCTAAATATCAGGACTAATTAATGATTAAGGCTACGGCTCAGAACGACGAGAGCGTTGGCGATCATTTGGCGTACCACGGTTGGTACGACGCGGACGACGCTTTTTAGTATGGCGCTCATCGGGTTTACGATTAGCCGCGACTTCTTGGTACTCATCGCTTTCTTGATATTTAGTCCACCAGTTGCCTAGGCCTTTAAGGTTCTCGCCACACTGCTCGCGTAACAAGATAAAGTCGTAAGCCGCACGGAAGCGATTGCTTTCAGCCACTTCAAATGCTTTTTTACCTTTCTTTCTTTCAAAGCGTGATTGCAGATCCCAAATCTCTTTCATTGGAATCGTGAAACGCTTCGGAATAGATGTACGTTGTAATTGCTGCTCTATCACTCGGCTAGCCGCTTTATGCAGTGCTGGCTGAGGTGGAATATCTTGCTCTAAGAATTCGGCTTGCACGCGTTGCAGCGAAGGCCATAGTAAAGCGGCAAAGAAATAATACGGCGTCACCGATTTACCCGCCTGAATGCGCGTATCGGTATTGATCATGGTTTGTTCAACAAAGCGTGCTGCGAATTCATCATCAGCAACGCATTGTTCGGTTAGCGGAAACAGCTCACCAAATAACTTATATTCACGCAGCAGGCGGTAGGTAACTAACGCATTGCCCGATAAAAACAGTTTTAGAACTTCTTCGAATAAGCGCGGTGCTGGAATCTGTTCCATCAGCGGCGCCATCATTTTAATCGGCGCTTCGGTTTTTTCTTCGATTGTGAAATCTAATTTACCGGCAAAGCGAATAGCGCGCAGCATGCGAACAGGATCTTCACGGTAACGGGTTTCAGGATCACCCATTAAGCGGATTAGTTTATTTTGAGCATCTTGGAAACCGTTGGCATACGATTTAACCGTGAAATCGTCAACCGCGTAATACATAGCGTTAATTGTGAAATCACGGCGCATGGCATCATCATCAATGCTGCCATAAACGTTATCACGCAAAATCATACCGCTATCGCCGGTTTTGGCTTGATTGCTACTATGTTCTTTACTCGGCGAGGTGCGGAATGTTGCTACCTCAATCACTTCGCGGCCAAATAAAACGTGTACCAATTTAAAGCGACGACCAATTAAACGAGAGTTGCGAAACAGCTGGTTAACTTGCTCCGGTGTTGCGTTGGTAGCAACATCAAAATCTTTTGGGTGGGCACCTAGCATAGAATCGCGTACACAGCCGCCAACAAGATAAGCTTGATAGCCTGCCTTATTTAAGCGATACAATACTTTCAGAGCATTTTCGCTGAGCTGACGGCGACTAATACCATGCTCTTTGCGTTGCAAAATTTGTGGTTTGCTCTCCGCATTTTTGTCTTTGCGGGGCCCCATTAACGAGGGGAAAAAGCGCGCTACAGTATTAACTATGGACATCTATGGTTGCCTGGTTTTCGCGATTACAGGGGAGTTACTTCAAAGAAATACTTTCGCCTGACGAGTATGATTATTATTCAATAATAGTTAGTAAGCGAGTTTACCTGATGGGCTGGCGCTTTCAAAGCATCGGAGGCTATAAAGGTTGGCTTAAATAAAAGGGGATGGATAAAGAAAGTAAAACTCAGGTTTGGCGATTATTATTTTTATTAGTGCCAAACCGAGTTGAGTAAACTAGCTGTTTTGAATACGCAGGAACTAAAAGCTCCGTTATTATTCTTATTATATGTGTGCTAAGTGTTGCTCACTTCGCACTCAAAACAACTAATTTTTCATTTTTCTATGCCTCTTTATTGTTTTTATTGTGAGGCCACCTCTTAATGGGTGCTTTGATATCGGTAAACGCGATTTTATTTTTATTATTGCGTTTAGTCTCAATCTTACGTTTTAGCTTTGTTATTTTTATTTGTGCTTAACGTTATATATTTAATATATAGCTATAAGCGTGCCAACTTTTAAATTCCTTTTTAAAACAAGGACTTACGGTTTCTTATCGATTTGAGAAGCAACTTGTTACGCCAAATGTGTTACCTGAAGTAATGTTCAGACGTAACAAACGTGGTACTTAGGTAACACAATGTAACCAAGTTCATAAAATGAGCCATTATTTCATTAGCTGACCACTTGGGTAGGAAATATAATTGTCTATTAATGTAAAAAATGGCAATTGAAGGGATTTTTTGACGTAACCGGGGGTCACAGTTACAGATTTGATTAGGAATGGGGATGAATCAGTGGCTCAGAGACTTGATATTGACGGCTGTAATGTAAAGAGGTTGGTATGAGCGATTGTTTAAGTGCTTAGCTTATCGAGAAGTTTTAAGGTTTAACTGGTTTAAGGTTTAGCAATGAAAATTTGGATTGGGGTGAACGCTAGAAGAGTTTGTCGAGAGAGTTTACTGGTATTGAGTGAGGAAAATTAAGGATCAATTGCTTTACACTTCTTATTGTAGTGTAAAGCAATTGAGACCTAGCGAGCCGGGGTTTTATTATTGTTATTATAGCTCTGATCGACGTTATTATTTTTATTGGTGCCGACCAACTTTTAAAGAATGCTCTAATCTTATTTTTATTATCTGAGCAATATTTCTTGTTATTAATACTTTGGTAATAGCAGGTAGCGTGCCAACTTTTAAAAGTTGTTTAAAATCAATAACTTAGATGTCTTGCTGACAAAGTGGTAACAAATTGTCACTTATATTCGTTACCGAAAGGGGAGGAATTAAATTACTTGCGATACCGGAGTGGCGACAAATGACCGAATTCCTATTGCTTATATCCTAGACTTAATTGGACTTGCTGGTTTTTTTGCGTGGAATGCCTAGTCGCTGGCGACGTTCCCATAGGCATTTACGAGAAACCCCTAGTTTTCTTGCAAGGTCGGTTTCATTCATGCCGTCTTCGTTTTCAAGCACAAAATGCATAAAATAATCATCCAACGATAAATCCCCTTGGTTTGCGTCAAGGTTGCTGGTGACTTCTGGCTCTAGCAAATTCTCTTTGAGAGCTTGAGGGACGAATTGATCGGGAGAAAAATCAATTGCCATGTTTTCGGGAGTAATATCATTACCGTCGGCGAGAATAACCGCACGCTCAATCGCATTTTCTAATTCACGTACGTTACCTGGCCATTGGTATTGTAATATCGCTTGGCGTGAGGCGTCGGTAAGCAGCATCATGCTGCGGTTCATCTTCTCACAACTGCGCTGCAGCATGAACTCGGCTAACTCAATCACGTCATGACCACGAGCACGCAAAGGCGGAAGGTGTAGCTCTAATACGTTTAGACGGTAATAAAGATCTTCACGAAACTCCGCTTTTGAGGCTAAGTCTTTTAAATTTCTATGAGTTGCTGCAATCAGACGAACATCGACTTTTCGACTTTGTACCGAACCAACACGGCGAATTTCGCCTTCTTGTAATACGCGCAGTAAACGCGCCTGGGCCTCTAAAGGAAGCTCGCCAATTTCATCTAAGAATAAAGTACCGCCATCAGCGGCTTCGACCAAACCAAGGCGTAACGTTGCTGCACCGGTAAAGGCGCCCTTTTCGTGACCAAATAATTCAGATTCAATTAACGACTCAGGAATAGCGGCACAGTTTACCGAGATCATCGGCGCATCTTTGCGACGACTCTGGGTATGCAAAGCGCGAGCGACGAGCTCTTTACCGGTTCCTGACTCACCTTGAATTAATACCGTGGCATCAGTAGGTGCGACTTTGCTGATTTTAGAAAAGAGTTTTTGCATGGGCTCACAGCTGCCAATAATCCCAGTAACGGGGTACTCTTTTTCAATTTCATGCTGCAATACTTCATTCGTACGGCTGAGGTTGCGCTGCTTAAGGATGCGTTCAACAGTGAGTAGCATTTCTTCGTGATCGAAAGGTTTGGCGATATAGTCCACCGCACCTAACTTCATGGCATCTACTGCTGATTTCAAGCTGGCATAACTGGTCATGATCAAAACAGGGGTATCACCCGCCAGCTCAATCAGTTCTGTGCCATTACCACCGGGTAGGCGTAGATCACTAATGATCATGTCGTATTCACTAAAGGTCATTTCTTTCGCGACATGCAATGAGTCTGCTTCAAAAATTTCATGACCTTGACGTTCTAATAAGCGTTTTACTGCTTGGCGAATAATTTTTTCGTCTTCAACGACTAAAATACGGCTCATTCGGATTTATCCTCAAGCAAATTGTTCTGCACTTTGGGCAAACGAAGGGTGACACTGGTGCCTACACTGTTTTGATCTAGCTCAGCGCTACGGGGTTCTAATAAAGATTTTTCTGTGGATATATCTTCTTGCGAAACGTTTATATCGAAATCTAATATGTGTCTTGGTACCGGGCTATCAATACTGATGTGCCCATAGTGTTCTTCGATAATACTATAAACTAATGCCAGCCCAAGTCCTGTTCCTTTACCAACTTCTTTCGTGGTGAAGAAAGGATCAAAGATGTGATCAAGTTTATCTTCAGCAATCCCGCTGCCTTGGTCCAATACATAAATCGTGACTTGGTGAGGATCAACAAAGCCAAATACACGAATGCTGCTAAAGTCTGGGCTGGCGTCACGTGCATTCCCCAGCAAGTTGATGAAGACTTGCACTAGGCGCTGAGAATCCCCTACTACTTGCCAATTGGCATCACATTCATTGATGTATTCAATATCTCGGCCATGATTACTCAGGCGTAATAACTGAATCGCCTCATCAATACAGTGACTGATGTTCACGGGTAAGTGTTCAGTGGTTAGATGGCCCGAGTGGGAAAAGTTCATTAATGACTGAACGATTCGTGTGACGCGTTTCGTTTGCTCTTGGATTTGTTCCGCCATCTCCAAGATTTCTTTATTGTCAGTCTCGTAACGCATGCTTTGAGCGAGGCAATCAATCCCCGTAATTGGGTTGCCGATCTCGTGCGCAACCCCTGCGGCTAAACGCCCGATGGAAGCTAGGCGTTCGCTGTGCATGAGCTCTTCTTCTAGCATTTGAGTTTCGGTTTGATCTTCTACCAAAATGACCGTGCCTCCTGGTTGGCCACCAGACGCTTTAATAATCGACTTATGCAGATTGTACCAATGAGGTCGTCCTTTTTGTTCGATACGCTTTTTGTGCTGATGAATCGCGCTATCCAGTAAAAACTCATTCAGCATGCTGCCCCAAGGCTCAACGGCTTTGGTTAAACGCGAGCCGGTGACATCTCCTGGGGTAATATCGGTCAGTTCTTCCATGGCGGTATTCCACATCAGAACTTCGCCTTCATCGGATACCGAGCAGACACCAATGGGTAAGCGCTCTAGCGTTTGCCTATGATAACGACGTAAGTTGTCCAGCTCACCTGCAAGACCACTAAGACGGTCATGAAAGCCTTCAATGCGCTGCTCAATCTGATAGATATCTTCGCTTAATTCCGCATTGGCTTGAAAGGGTAGGTTACGATTAATAATATCGTGCGCCACGGTCGGGCCCATTAAACCCGATAAGTTGGCTTCTAAACGTGCTCGCAAACGGCGTAAAGCATAAGGGCGATCTTCATAGGACGGTAAGCTTAAGTCAGCCAGTGCTTGATGAACCTCCCTTTCTGCGACGTAGCGCCCTAGTGGTTTACTCAACGAAATAATAATGTCGTTTGAGTTACCGGCAATCAGTGGCTTGCGGCTTGGACGAGAAACCGTATCAACCGAACAGGCTTCAGCAGCGGTTTTCTCAGATTCTTTTTGAGTAGTGATCAGACTTATCAGTACAAAAAGCACTAGATTGATACCAAAGCTGCCCATTGCGGCAATGTGCCAGTTATCCATATTAGTGGCTGGTAACGATATCGAATACTCCCAGCCTAGAGTCAGGTGAGAGAGCGGCAGCAATAAGGTATACGCCCACACAAAAATCCCAATACTAAGGCCGGTAATAAGCCCCCAGCGGTTAGCTTTTGGCCAATAAAGCACGCCAAGCACTCCCGGCAAAAACTGCATCGCGGCGACAAATGCAAGAATGCCCAACAAGGTAATTTCTAAGTTTGCACCGACCGCACGGTAAAATGCATAAGCGGCCATTAAGATTGCGCCAATCAAAAAACGACGTACCCACAATAGCCATTGGTAAAAGTCTTGTTTCGGCCCTGGCTTATAACTTGGCAATACGATGTGATTTAAAAACATGGCGGCGGTGGCGAGTGTCGTCACAATAATAACCCCCGATGCGGCCGCTAAGCCGCCAACAAACGCCATGATGACTAACAGCTCAGAATCCAGAGCCATACCAATGCCTAGGGCATAAAACTCAGCAGGTACTTCCAGCTTCAAATAAATACCGGCCCATAAAATAGGCGGAACTGAAAGACTCATTAATAATAGAAATAGCGGTAATCCCCAGCTCGCAGGGCGCAACGCCTTAGGGTTCATGTTTTCGGTAAAAGTGACATGAAACATGTGCGGGGCAACAACCGCTGCCGCAAAGAATACCAATAACAGGGTACGCCATGGCCCTTCTTGTAGATTGGTTTGACGGCTAATCAACTGCTCTTGGTTTGCCGTTAGCCAGCTTTGCATATCGCCTGAGCCATCAAAGACGAAGAAGAGAGCTGTGATCCCCAATATGGTGATCGCGACCAATTTTAGTAAAGACTCAAAGGCCAATGCGAAGACGAGCCCTTCGTGTTTCTCTCGCGGGGATACATGGCGTGCGCCAAACAAAATAGCGAATACCACCATGGTAATGCAAAAACCAAACGCGAGAGTCGTTGACGGAAGGTCTGCATTTAGCAGGTGCATACTCTCTGCAACGGCGGCTATTTGTAAGGTAAGTAGAGGCAGAGCAACCGCTAAGGTGAATAGGGTCACCATGACTCCCGCAAGGCGGCTGCGGTAGCGGAAGGCAAATAAGTCCGCTAACGAACTGAGTTGATAGGTGCGAGTAATATGTAATATGGGTTTTAATAAAATGGGCGAGAGTATAAAGGCCCCGCTGATCCCCATGTAATAGGCTAAGAAGCCATAACCGTATTGGTCGGCCATTGATACTGAGCCATAAAACGCCCAAGCACTGGCATATACGCCCAAGGATAAAACGTATACCACGGGGTGGCGAACCCAGCGTTTAGGAATCCAGCCTTGCTCAACAATGTAAGCGGCGAGAAAAAGGAAAAATAAGTAGCCAAATACGATGAGGCTCAGTTGTAAAAGACTAAAGCTCATCAGGGCCTCGTTTGAATTCTACCAATACATAAATCGCAATTAATACAAACCAAATCGCAAAGGGGTGGTACCAAGCGCTATTTGGCGCAAGCCATGAATCAATAATGACGGGAGAAAAAATATACAACCCCACCACCAAAAGCAGTGAAATTCGATAATCGTACATACTAGGCTCTTATTATTAGATAACCATTTATAGTGTTACTGAGAGTAACATATCACCGACTTTTACGGTATTGGATGTGCTTAAATTGCAGGTTGGTTTTTAATGGCTTGTAATTTTAATGGCTGCCAATGTTGCACTCCCCAAAGTAACATTTCTTTGACGCTAGCTAAGCGCAGGTTTTTTGGCGGTTCTTGTCCAAGCCAAGACAAAGCGCGCCACAAGGTCTCTTCGGGATGGGATAGATCTAAAGCTGGGGCTAAATTCTGTTTACTCAGCTTTTGACCGTTCTCGCCACAAGCGACAGGAATGTGAGCATAAGCTGGAATTGGGTAACCCAGTGCTCGTTGCAGCATATTCTGACGCAGTGTTGAGTCGATTAAATCAATTCCCCTCACAACATGGGTAATGCCTTGCTCATAATCATCTACCACCATGGCTAATTGATACGCCCAAAGCTGATCTTTGCGCTTAACCACAAAGTCGCCAATGGATTCTTCAACCGACTGGCTGAACATACCTTGCAGATGATCATGGAAAGAAGCCATGCCTTGTGAATAATTTTCGGTGATGAACTGGCTATCGAAGCGCCACGCAAACGGGATATTCGTTTCAATATTAGCTAGGCAATCACCAAAATGAATGCCACCGCGATTTGCGAGCTGCTTGCGAGAACAAATACAAGGAAATACCGACTTCTGAGCGATGAGTTGCTCCAGAGCTTGTTGATAAAAATCGCTGCGCTGACTTTGAAAGACAATTGTTTGGTCGGAAAACAGGCCGTAGACATCCAAGGCGTTTAAGATTTCGTCTTTAGATCCGCTAATTTCGCGTGGAGGGTCGATGTCTTCAATGCGAACAAGCCATTGGCCATGATTCGATTTTGCATCTAAATAGCTGGCTAAAGCAGCCAAGAGAGAACCAAAGTGAAGGGGTCCTGTCGGGGAGGGAGCAAAACGACCAATATAAGGAATATTGGCCGTTTTATTAACCGAGTTACTAAACATCTCGTATTAGCATCTAAAAATCAGATACTAAACACCAAGTTGGCGTTCTTTAATTTCGGCTAGAGTTTTACAGTCGATACATAGATTTGCTGTTGGGCGGGCTTCTAAACGGCGAATACCGATTTCTACACCACACTCATCACAAAAACCATAATCGTCTTTTTCGATCAGCTCTAACGTTTTGTTGATCTTTTTGATCAGCTTACGCTCACGATCGCGCGCTCGGAGCTCGAGACTAAACTCTTCTTCCTGGCTAGCACGGTCGCTTGGATCCGCAGCGTTATTCGCTTCGGATTGCATGTGCTCTTTCGTACGATCAACTTCTTCCATCAACTCTTGCTTCCACCTAGTAAGAATCATGCTGAAGTGTTTGCGCTGTTCGTCGTTCATGTACTCTTCATCACCTTTTTCTACATAAGGAGTGAAGGTCGTAATAGCAAAAGCTTTATTATCTTGTGGCATAATTGCAGCAGCCTCATATCGCTACAGAGCTCGTATTCATAACGAGCCGAGCATTATTCCATGCGTTCGTCCGGAGTTTGAACGCTTTATTTTTTAACGGGGGCAAGCTATCAGATAAAGCGTCGTATGACTAGGAACTTGACTGATTTTATTCAATTAAATTAATACTTTACTAGTCAGTTGGCATTAATCTGGCACAATATGACATAAACCTCCCTCCTTGAAGATCCATAGGAAATAACAATGACTGGATTTGCCTCTCGCACAGAAGAGATCGCTCCCTTCCAAGTAATGGCCATTTTACAGCAAGCTCAGACGCTCGCGGCTCAGGGAATTGATGTTATTCATTTAGAAATAGGCGAACCAGATTTCACCACGCCCGCGCCCATTGTCGAAGCGGGAATTGAAGCGTTAAAGCAAGGTAAAACCCACTATACCCCTGCTTTGGGTTTACCAGAGTTACGCCAAAAAATTGCAGATTTTTACCGAACACGTTATGGCGTTGACGTTTCAGCCAGCCGCATTGCCATTACACCGGGTGCATCGGGGGCTTTGTTATTATTAATGGCCGCTCGCTTAGAAGCGGGAGATGAATTGCTCATGGCCGATCCGGGTTATCCGTGTAATCGCCATTTTGCCCGGGTCTTTGAAGCCCAAGGGCGTTTAATTGCGACCACCGCCGACAGCGGATTTCAATTAACACCAGAGCATATTGAGAAAAATTGGACAGAGGGAGCCAGTAAGGCGGTATTGATGGCCAGCCCTGCCAATCCTACCGGTGCGATGATTTCCCATGAAGTCTTAGAAAAAATAGCCCAAGTCACCGCTGACCAAGGCGGGGAATTATGGGTCGATGAAATTTATCACGGCCTAACGTATCACGATGCCAGTGATAGCCGCTTTGCAGGTCAGCGCCCACAAACAGCGTTAGCCCTGGGTGAGCACGTAGTAGTGATTAATTCGTTTTCTAAATATTTTGGTATGACAGGTTGGCGCTTGGGCTGGATGGTCGTGCCAGAACATTATATTCCCGTGATCGAACGCTTAGCTCAAAATCTATTCTTGGCCCCGACAACCCCTTCGCAATATGGTGCTTTAGCCGCTTTTGATAACGATTCATTGGCCATCATGGAAGCGCGCAGGCTTGAACTTCAGCAGCGTCGAGATTACCTGTTAGCCGAATTGCCTAAGCTCGGATTTAAAATCCCCGTCGTGCCAGATGGCGCTTTTTATATCTACGCCGACGCGAGTGCATTAACTCAAGATACGCAGGTTTTCTGTCAGCAGCTATTACAAGAAACCGGTGTCGCGATTACGCCAGGGTTTGATTTTGGCGATCAGAATGCCAATGTGTATATTCGAATAGCTTATACCACTAATATCGAGCGCTTAGAGCAAGCAATTGCTCGTATCAAAGCATGGCTACAAAAAGAATCTTAGAGAAAAAATTCCATGGAATATGAACGCCCGCTATTAACCGGAAAGTTAATACAACGCTATAAACGCTTTTTAGCCGATATAGAAATAGTAACCCCGGTTGAACGCGCGGGTGAAGTGGTCACGGCGCATTGTGCAAATACCGGCTCAATGACCAACTGCAAAGATGATGGCGCACGAGTTTGGTTGTTTGATAGCCAAAACCCAAAACGCAAACTTCCCTTGAGCTGGGAATGGGTTGAAGTCGAAGGGCAATATAAAGCCTGTATCAATACCGCCCGAGCGAATCAATTAGTAAAAGAAGCCTTACTCGCCAATACCATCAAGGAGATTCGTGTTCCTTCTGCTAAGCATCTTAAAAGCGAGCCAAAGGTGGATGAAGGGCGATTAGATTTTTTAGTCAGCTCAGATTCTGATGATGTTTTAACCTATGTCGAAGTTAAAAGTGTGACCTTGCTCGGCAACGAAGCCAGTACAGGCGATGAAGTGGGTATCGGTTATTTTCCTGATGCTGTGACCAGTCGAGGGTTAAAGCACTTAGAAGTATTGCAGCGATTAAAGGCCGAAGGTCAGCGCAGTATTTTATTCTTTTGTGTGCCGCACGAAGGGATTAAAGATGTGAAAGTGGCTGAGCATGTTGACCCTGTTTATGCTGAAAAATTACGAGAAGTTTTATCTGAAGGTGTAGAAATATTAGCCTATCAAGTTGAATTTCAGCCGCAGGGCATGATATTAAAAACACCGCTTAAAATTTCTATTTAGAATCATTGCTGCCCAGTGAGTTTTCAAATAAATAGTACTTGGTCGACTGATTGCCATAAGATCAGGTCCCCCTTGAATGATTTAATCCTATATGTAATTTGATAGCGTTCTTAAGTGATGAGCGCCTGTTCAAGGGAAAGGCGATACGCATAGATCAATTATTGAAGCACCGATTAAATACAAAAAATTATTGAAGCGAAATCATGTTCTGATCCCGCACGCTGTTAAGGATTTAATAAGCCAAATACATAGAGCTATTAAAATAGTTTCTGGATATTATTTTTATAATAAGATTCGACAATAAATGTGTCACCACAATTTTTTCCATCTAAATATATCAAACCATTATATATGTCCATATTTAACTTCCTGAAGTGTAAATACCCCCCCTTGTATGGATGTGATATCAATCCACCCAGTCCCATAGAAAGGTCGCTTGTATCTACCGTTATAACCTCTATATCACCACAAGGACGAAAATAAGAAGTTATCGAACCATAAAGAGTCGTATACATGCCATACAATAATGTAAAATGGATAAGAAAATTGCATAAATACATTCTTATTTTTTCTTTATTGAAAAAAAATATTACCTTACTTGAAAATAAAAGTGATGGTGCTAAAAGAAATAGGGCCGAAATGTAAAAACTATTTAAGTCATAAACAATATAATCAGTAGAGTAATACAAAGCCATGAAATATGTTAATACGTACACTGAAGATGCAAAATATTTAATATTAAAAGTAATCATAAGGCACCATGAGAAACATATACTAGGCTTGGGCGACTAAATCCAACGTGTGATTTTATAGCAGCCCTAGCAGAGCGAAAGCCCAACCAAAGAAAATCCGATGAACAATACTTAATTGTTGTAACATCTAATGAATGCATAGAATTTTTGAAGTGGAAATTATGTTCTGGCCATGCACTTTGGCAACGGTTTAATATTACTGAAAAAAAGGCCTCATAGAGTTGATATGGCTTGTCGCTATTTATGCGCGAGAGATTGGAGCGGAATATATTAGCAGGCTCAATATGGTAATGACGATGTGACTGTGCAAAAATATTATCGATGATTTCTCTCAATCTCACGTGAACGGCTGGTTGATCTATTAGCGTAACGATAAGCTGAGGCCATCTTGAGATAGTTCTAAGCTGGTGTCGATTTACAAGAGCTTCAAGCTCATATTTCGGCACAAGATTTAGTAATCGGTATGAAATAATATTATTATGTGCCACAGTCAATATTCCTTCGTTTGCGTGTTTTCTGGTCGTACTTATACTATATCAAAATTAGCTGATTAGACCTGCCTTTTTATTTTTAGCGGGACAGCAGTGATGTAGTTTAAAACAACATTCAAGTAAATTTCTAACCCCGTATTGGTATCATTAAGCTGAAAGAAAATAATGATAAAAAATACGGAGTTTTATCGCTTATCGTCAAATAGACGTGGGCTGTAAATCGTGAGGTAAGTATTCAATAATACCTTCCATTTCATCGGGTGATACCGGTAAACGCTTAAAAGTTTCCCCATGATTTTGCATGTCTTCTAAATCTAAAATAGTACCAGGGGTTAACTCTTCCCCAGAACCTAACTTGCCTTGTACGCCATAGAGAACCCATTTCGGGCCTTCCAACGATAGAACCATATACGAAACATCCGATACCGCTAAAACACTGTGCGCTGCAATTTGTGATAGCGAGCCGTAACCCAATACCACACCGGATGTCAGTTGATAGCCTGTCGGAACGATGACCGCTTTAGAAAGCTCATAAACGCCTAAACCTAAACCCGCTGCTGTCGATGCCGTTGAGCCAACGGCAAGGGTCGTAGCCGAAACGCCTGTCGTCGCGACTTGGCTCGTCGCCGAAGCAACTTCGCCACCGGCCAACAAAACGGTGCCAGTAAGCGCCTCAGCTCCGGCAACCGTCACGCCAACCGCACTGCCACCTAGGGTAATACCGGACGCTGCCAAGGGAACGCCAATGTATTTAACCGCTTTGCCACTGGTATAGCCGACAGTGGCGACGGTTGCGGCGGCAGCTTTGGTACCCACGTAGGTTGTTCCTGCGGCAACGGTTGATCCTGCAATTAGAGTTCCGCCCGCTAATTGGCCTCCAGCGATCTCGATGGTACCAAGCAAGCCTGCGAGTGCGGCTTCGCCGGTTGGTGCGATAATGTCGTAGACCATACCCGCAGAGTTCCAGGTTACTTTGACCGCCACTTCGGCTAAAGATACCGTTCCTTGTGCGGCTAATACCACAGGATAAACTACGGTATTAACGGCAAGATAACCCAGCGTACCAGCGGATATTTTTGATACCGGTTTAATCGCACCTTCCCAGAAAATACCATGCAGTACCCAGCCAAGAGATTCTAGAATCGCAAAGCTTCCGGTTTCAGAAGAATTAGAAAAAGCTTCTTTGCTCTTAGTAAAAGAATCGGACACATTAGAAACATAATCAGACGTTGTATCGGAAACAAAATAAGCCAAATCGTCAGAAGATTCTTGGCGCCATTCGTGTACATCTTGAGTTGTCTCTTTGTATTTATCCCAGGTGATTGCAGGATTCATATTTTCGCCACGCTTGGCGAGTGCCGCAGGAAGCGATACGTAACCTTGAACAAAACTTGAACCCGCGCCTTCAATTAATTCACTGCCGTGCTCAATACTGAGGCGAGAGATGTTTGCGCCAGCTTTCCAAGAGGCATTCAGTAAATCAGCACTAAAGTCCGTTCCTTTTTCATTTAAGGTGCTGGCACCAACGAGTGAAGCATTAACCATATCGTCGCTCACATCTGCTAGATATAAACCGGTTGTTTTGGCCGCTTCCCATGAAGAACCGATAATGTACTTTGCATCGGGGTAGGATTTTTTAATTAATAAAATCGAATTAGGACGAGATAAGTTACGAATGGCGTTAGCAAATTCATTGCCACCCTCAAAAATATCTTTGCTGAATTCGTAGGTTTTTTTATTACCAATGCTGATCACTTCAACCGAGTCTTTAGCATTTTGAATAGAGGTCAAAAAAGATTCTCGTGCTTTAATACCAGAAAGCTCTTGGGCAAATTCAAAAGCACTTGGGCCTGCAGGAATTAAACTTAATGAGGTATTAGGAATATGAAAAGCACCGTTTTGATAAAGCGACTTATGACCTTCAACGACTAAATGCTTGGTATTCTTAAGCGGATCTTCAACGTTATTACCTACCTGATTTGAGGCGCAAGCGCTGAGTAAAACAGCCAGCGAAAGTAATGAAAGATGCTTAATCATTTTGTTTCAATTCCTTTTTTCTTATCTAGATCCTTTTCTTGCGGCTCGCTTTGTTTTAAATCGATTTGTTTTAAGTCGCTTTGTTTTAAGTCGCTTTGTTTTAAGTCGCTAGGCAAGCTCTCTAATACGTGTTCAATCACCTCAGGGTCGTCAGAAACTACTTGAACGTTTAAGTCGGTATTATTTTGCAGGGCTTTTAAATCGATCACAGAGCCCACAGGCAGTTCTCCTGGCTGCATGGTTTTTGAATCAAAAGTGACATTACCCGTAACCGACGCAATGACTAATTTAGGGCCATCCCAAACAAGGAAATAAGCCGTATTAATACCACCCAATAAAACGTGCGCAGGTAAAGCTGTTAAGGCGTTATACCCCAGCACGACGCCAGACTTCACTTGCTCAACAAAAACCTTAGTCGTACCTAATAAAGCATCGTAGGTCACTAACGTACCGTATTTTAACGTATCAGCTGTGGTGGTTACGACACCTTGAGTCGTTCCTACAACAGGGGCGGCAACCGTACTGCCGACTTGGTTAATAACCCCCACCGTTGTACCTGCAACATAAGTAACAGGTACAGCACCAGCGGATAATAACGACATGCTCGCTAAGTAGCCGCCTTTCAAGGTAGGAGAGATCACCTCAATGCCCGTTTTACCCGTGTAATAAATAGCCATGCCGCTAGATTGTAAGGTGTTCTTGGTTAATATATAGGTACTGGCAACGGGTAAAAATACCGCAGCACCAGCGACCTTCGCGGTGAACTTAGCGGTTTGCCAAGTGCTCTTGGCAGCAGGTTTAAACAGACCTTCATAGGCCCCTTTGGCGTACCCCGCTAATAACGTCCAGAGCCCAGTAATCGAATCATTTTTTTCACCAGACTCTTTATAACCGCGTTTAAATTCTATCTCTGCGTTGGCCAATGCATTATCCCACTGGCCGGTAATATCGGTGGTACTGCGCGCTTGCATCTCTTTGACTGCGGATGTCAGTTCATTAAAATCTTCGCTCACATTATCGACGAAGTTACTCGGGATGTTTTTTAACGCCGTGCGGCTATCTTCCGTTCGCTCTCCTAAATAAACATAACCCGTGATAAAGGAGTCCCAAGCTTCAGCCGCTGTTGCTTTGCTGAAGGCTATTTCTTTTTGGGCAAGGGAGTGGGTTCCAGCAAGAATCTCCATTGAACGATCGGTACCCTCGTTAAAGATAATCTTGCTGGTATCTTGGGCACGTTCAATGCCGTCACTGAGATCTTCTGTATAGCCTGAGGTGTTATCTTTTATCGACAGCGTCGCTTTATTTATCGCTTCTGCCGAGGAGTTAATGCTGTGTTCTTTAGCAAAGGCTAACGCTTTTTGGCTGGATGAAATAATAAACCAGCCATCTTCATACATGGCTTTGTGGCCTTTAATATTGGCCACCGTAGTGGGAATGATTTCTTCAATCGGCACTGATGCATTAGAAGATGAGCTAGTCTCACTGCGGGCATGAGCGCTAAACACGAATAGACTGAGCGATAATGAAAAGAGTAATAATGAACAGAGCTGTACAGAGAGTATCGGGAATAAAAGAGTCTGGTATGAGTTGCTAGACTTGCCGTGCCACTGGTCTTTTTGATGGGGAAAAATCATTATAAATCCATGTTGTCCTAAATCCGTTGCCGCAAAGTATATACGGGCGCTCTAGGTGGAACAACGGACTTCTAACGATCGTCAGCAATCACAAGCCCATCATCAGCGCGGCAACCGTGTTTAGGATTCAATGACGACCTGATTATCCTGAATTGAAAAATCCACAGCGATCAAGGATTGTCCGCTGCAAGGACCAACGACGCATTCGCCATCTTCAATTTTAAACAACGCGCCATGGCTACTGCATTGGATCATAGTGGCATCGATATCTAAAAATTCATCGGGCTGCCATTCAAGCTGAATACCTAAATGTGGGCAGGTATTTTCGTAGACATAAATACGGCCTGCTTTCTTTACCGCAAAGACAAAACGCTCACCCAGCTGGAATCCTTTGCTTTTTCCCTCTGCAATTTCGTTGCTATGGCATAGAATGGACATACTTAGACCTACAGGTAATTGGAGGCGCTAGTTTAGCCTTGTTTTCTCATGATTAAAAAACTTTTAGTATCGCCATTAGGTTGGTTGATAGGCATTTTATTAAGTCTTGGTATTTGCTTGGGCGCATTGTTTTTAGGATCGCTGGATACCCACAGCTTATTAAATAGCGAAATAGGCCATAATATTTTATGGAATATTCGTGTGCCGCGAGTCTTATTAGCCTTTGTTATTGGCGCGAGTTTGTCGCTAGCGGGGGTATTGATCCAAAGTAATGTGCGTAACCCATTGGCCGACCCAAGCTTAATTGGTGTATCGGGTGGTGCGGCATTGGGTGCGGCGTTAATGATTGTCGCTGCGGATTTTATTGATATTCAGGCGCATTATTATATTCCGGTTGCAGCGTTTATCGGTGGCATTCTTGCAACCATGGCGGTATTGAAGTTAGGCCGCAATGATATGCCCGGTGGCATGGCGTTATTAATTTTAGCAGGAATTGCGATCAACGTTGTCGCGGCATCGTTGATTGGTTTGCTGACGTACTTAGCGACCGACAGTGCTTTGCGTCATATTACTTTTTGGTCGTTAGGCAGTTTAGCCAGCGCCAACTATTTTTGGTTAGTCTTGTGTTCGACGGCACTATTGATTGTTTGTCTATGGCTACCAAAACAACATAGAAAACTCGATGCTATTTTATTAGGACAAGCCGAAGCGAATACTATGGGTGTTGATGTAAAACGCTTACAAATCCAGAGCATCGTGTTGGTTGCTTTACTAGCTGCATTGGCCGTATCCGCTTGCGGTATTATCGGATTTATTGGTTTGGTGACGCCGCACATTGGTCGTATGTTGGTGGGCGCGAGCCATCGTTATCTATTGCCTTTGTCGTTCTTTTTAGGGGGCAGTTTGTTAGTGATTGCCGATGGCATTGCGCGCACTATTATTGCACCGGCTGAATTACCCATTGGTATTGTCACAGCACTGTTGGGTGCTCCTGTGTTTATCTGGTTATTGGTGCGCGAAGGGAGACGCTTGCAATGGTAATGTCGTTAAAACAATTAAGCCTTGAACGAAATGGTAAGTCGGTATTAAACAATATTTCCGGTGAATTAGCGGGTGGAAAAATCATTGCCTTACTCGGGCCGAACGGCGCAGGTAAGTCAACGTTAATACAGGCCATGGCGCGTTTATTAGCGTGTGAGGGAAGTATTGAATTACAGGGAAAAAATATAGCGACATACTCGTCACAGCTGATCGCGCAAAAATTGGCTTATTTACCTCAGCATAGCCAGTTGCAATTCCCCTTAGAAGTGGAAGAAGTTTTATCGTTAGCGACCTTGCCTTTTGCCTTAACAAAATTGCAACAACGCCAACAGGTAAAGCAGGTGATCAGTGACTGGGGAATTGAAACCCTTGCCCACAAAGATTTTCGTCAGTTGTCGGGGGGGGAGCAGCAGCGCTGCCAGATTGCTCGAACGTATTTACAATTATCCAATATGAAAAAAGCAGGTCGCGGTTGTGGGCTTTGGCTATTAGATGAACCTGCGAGCAGTTTAGATTTACAGCACCAGAAACAATTACAAGCGGTATGTCACCGGGCGGCTGCAGAAGGGCATTGTGTGGTGATCGTATTACACGATCTGAATCAGGCGATGCGACTTGCCGATGAAGTTTGGTTATTAAAAGACGGTGAGCTGGTGGCACAAGGCGAAGCGAAAGAGGTGATGACGGAAGCGTTAATTAACCAGGTTTTTAATGTATCAGTGCGTCGTATCGAAGACCAAGGCGATCACTTTTTTGTATTCAGTTAGCGCATTAATGAATAATGCGCTAACGGTTTAAATACTCTGTACTTTTACTAGAATTTTTATTCTAGCGTTAAGCCAATGCTCTCGCCTAAACGCAGCGGTTGCTCAGCTTTCATTTCTTCAAGCCAGTGCATTTTATCTTCACCAAAACAAACAACAATGGTTGAACCTAAGAAGAAGCGACCCATCTCTTCGCCTTTTTCAATCACCAGCGGCTCGATCGTTTCACCTTGAATAGGGTAGCTAGTAGAGCGCACATTACGATCAAACGGTGTAATGCGACCCGCCCACGTTGTTTCAATACCCGCCACAATCATTGCACCCACTAATACCAATGCCATTGGGCCTAAGTCGGTATCAAAGATAGCGACGACACGTTCATTGCGAGAAAAAAGACGCGGAACATTTTGTGCGGTTGTTTGGTTTACCGAGAACAAATCTCCAGGCACATAAATCATTTCACGCAGCGTACCGGTGACGGGCATGTGCAAACGGTGATAATCTTTTGGCGACAAATAAATCGTTGCAAACTGACCACCCATAAACTCTTCAGCGGTTTGGCTATTGCCACCCAATAATTCGATCAAAGAATAATCATGGCCTTTCGCCTGAAATACACGACCGTTTTCAATCGGGCCTAATTGGCTAATTGCACCGTCGGCAGGAGAAACAATACTATTGCTTTTTCCGTCGATAGTACGCATGCCTTCTTTTAATTCACGGGTGAAAAAATCGTTAAAGTTTTCAAACGCTTCAGGGGTTTGACGCTGTGCTTCGTCCATATTCACATTGAACTGTTTAATGAACTTACTAATGAATAAGTTCTTGATCCAGTCAATACGCGTTTCAGCCAGCCAACCCACAAGGTGTGATAATAAATGCTGTGGAACCACATACTGAAATGCGATAAATAACTTGTCTTTAATTGAAGTAGCCAAAATAAAATCCTATTAATCTATGTAAGTGTTTAATGCTGTAAGAGTGTTAGGCTGCAAGTGCACTAGACTTAAGTGCGTTAGGCTTCATTGCCTATCGTTATTGGGGCCAGCTCATCGTTGCCCCATTCGGCCCAAGAACCTGCGTAGGCCTTCATATTTCGGCCTAAAATTTTACCGACCAAATACGTAAAACCTGATCGGTGATGTGTTTGGCAATGTGTCGCAATTTCTTTGTCTTTGGTTAAACCCAAAGAATTTAATAATGCTTCAAACTCGGCTAAATCGTTAATGCGTAAACCTCGCTCAGCATCCATCCCTAAGGTCCATTCGTAATTCACCGCACCTGGAATATGACCACCACGAGCAGAAATTACTTTTTCGCCGGTATATTCTTTATTCGAGCGTGCATCCCAAATAGCAAAATCTTCACGGCCAATACGCTCCATGATCTGTTCTTTCGAAAGCTCAAAATCATGATTTAGCGTAGACACAGAATAGTCAGATTTAATACTTTCTTGCTGACCTTGCTCGGTGGCTAGACCTGCTTGCTGCCACGCATGGATGCCGCCATTAAGGTAGGAATAGTGGCTATGCCCCATCATATCCAATACCCAAATTAATCGGCCAGCCCAACCGCCACCTTCATCATCATAAGCAATCACATGCTTTTCAGGGGTAAGGCCAAGATTAGAAAAAACGCGACTTAGCTTGGCTAAATCGGGTAAGGCACCAGGGGTTGGTTTTTGACCCAGTTGAAGGTCTTTAAAATCCAAATGAACGGCGCCAGGAATGTGGGCACCCAAAAAGGTTTCTAGCTTACCCTGGTCGATAATCAGTAAGTTTTCATCACCCAAAAAAGACTGAAGTTCTTCTGGTTCGATTAAAAGAGAGTAAGTCGGCATGGTGCCATCCGTAGATAGTATTCAATATTGACCTGCATTGTACTATCGGTATTTGCACTCTGGCAAATAACGCTTATCAGACACGCGGCCAATTCATTTTAAGTGCTCATTTTACGTGCTTATTTTTGCGATTTTATCTTGGCTTCCCTTTGCGTTGCCTGAGCCAGTTTGGTCAAACTCTTACCCGCGGTTAAACAGAGGTATTTAAATTCATTATATTCAGACAGCTGCATGGGAGGGTCATAAGGAGGCGGGCCAATGTCGGCAAAGACAATCCCGACAGGGCGGTTATTTGAGAACAATGACATCATCATAAACTGCTCAGGAAAAACACTTTGTTGTGCCAGAGGAATTCCGCGCAGCATTTTTTCTCTATTTTCTAAGGTAATCATCAAGCTAGCAGGCTTCTCTAGCATTCGTTTGAATATGTGTACTTTTTCTAGACTAATCGCAAAGTGGCACAGTGGGTTTGTTTCGGCGAGCCCTTTTTGATAATAGATTTTTGCCGCGGTGCCGGTTTTATTCTGCACCATGATATAAGCGTGTTTAAGCCCGATTCCTTGGGTGATGCCTTTTAAAATAGAGCGCATTAAGTGATGCAAATCGCCAAAAGTTTCAGGGGCTTCGTCTAATTGTTTTAACAGACGCTTGAGGAAAGTACGGTCAATTTCACGCTCTCCGGCCGCATCAATTTCTACGCTGTCTTTCGTACTGACGCACTCACTCTCGGGGGCTTTTTCTTGTACCGGTACCGATTCACTACTCTTTGGTTTTTGTACTGTCTCCGTCGCGGCGGTTTTATCACACAGATAAACATGACCTTTAGGCACAGCAGTATGAGTTGGGGCTAATAATGTCGAAACTGCGGTTAAGCGACGACCTTGTTGAGCCATCTGCAGAATAATCTTCAGTACGTCGTGATGAACCTTTTCACTATCAGAGTTAAGAAAGTGAGCGCTTAAGGCAACCCAGCGCTTTGTCTTATAGCGATATACCCCTGTTTGATACTGGCTAGCCAAAGCATTGGCGATATAAATAAGTAATTCAGGTTGCTGGCATTGATGCTTAAGTGCTCGATGACCTTCAATGCTAGTCAGTTTTTCTAAGCGCAGCGCTCGCCAGTCTTCAGCATTAGGCCAGCACTCTTGCTGCCATAGCGATTGGCAGGCATGAGGCAATGCTAGTGATGTAGCCAGTTTTTGCCACGATAACAGCTTAGAATTCGTCATTTCACCAAAACTGGTACTCAAAGCAGGCATTAAATCTTTGCCTTGGCTCATTTGATTGGAAAATTCTTGCGTCGCACTGACGTGTTGTAACTGCCAAGCCCATAACGGTGCTGAGGCTAACATCGCTGACCACTGAGCCTGATGGCGACTGAGCCCTGGCTTAGAATCTGCCCACTCGGCGGCAATTCGACCCGCTAATACAGCGGTATGTAACATGCCCATGTAGTTACGTTCGGAGCGGTTTTTAGGTGAAAAATCCAAGGCTGGAAGCTGTTTAACGATGTTAACAACTTCTTCCATCCCTAATAGCGAGATGCAGCCCGTCGCGGTATTTATCTGGTCTAAACTTGATGGATTACGTTCTTTTATATGCAGCAGTAGATGCAGACAGATAGCAGGGTCCTGCTCAGCAATTCCGGCTAAGCCATCAAAGCTCAAGCTGGCTTTGGTCATTAACTGGCGAAATGCTTTACGAGTGCTCGGCAGTAACGGAAATTGTTGGAATTTCAGTATGTTTTGCCAATCATCACTATCAGGCATTTTATATGTCTTACTTGTATTTAGTGTCATCTGTATATTTGAGAAAACTCTAAACGTAACCTTTACTTACTATAGTCAGTTTCTTCGAAGCTGCTTATTTTCCTAACAAGACTTTTATAACTTATTGAGATCGTGCAATAAGACTTAGCCTTTGTTGATTAACCTGGAATGGTTTAGATGCTGTTTATAATCGGAATAATTATTGTATTTGGTAGCGTTGGTTGGGGCTTTGTTATGTCTCATGGCCAGTTGGCAGCGCTGTGGCAGCCATTTGAGGTGGTTATTATTATTGGTGCCGCAGTAGGCGCCTATCTCATATCCAACCCATTTCACCTGATTATTGATTCGCTGAAGTTAGTGCCTCAAGTGGTTATGGGCTCAAAAGTGAATAAAGCAATGTGTCTCGATGTGCTGCACTTAATCTACGATATTCTTAATAAGTCGCGCCGTGAAGGTATGATGTCGATAGAAGAAGATGTAGAAAACCCTCAGTCCAGTGCTATTTTTGCGCGTTATCCAACCATCTTAGAAAACGATACCTTGGCACGTTTTATTGCCGATTACTTTCGCATCATCTCCGCAGGTAACTTAGCATCTCATGAACTAGAAGCGCTAATGGATCAAGAGATAGAATCACGCCTGCATGAGCTAGAACAACCCGGTGCAGCCTTAGGTAAAGTCGCTGATGCATTACCAGGCTTTGGTATTGTGGCGGCGGTATTAGGCATCGTGATTACCATGGCTTCTATCGGAGGCGATCCTGCTGTTATTGGTCAGCACGTCGCGGCCGCGCTGGTGGGTACGTTTATGGGGGTATTATTAGCGTACGGATTAGTCGGGCCGATCAGCGTTCGTATGAGACATATTGCGGAGGATGAAATTCGTCTCTATGAAGCAGCCAAAGCGTCGATTATTGCATCAATGAATGGACTAGCCCCTCAGCTTGCGATTGAATTTGGGCGTAAATCGTTATTCAGCCATGACCGCCCAACGTTTAATGAACTCGATAGCAAGGTTCGTGGGCGCTAAAGATGATGAGAGTTAATACGAGGCTGCCATGGAGAATCTAGGCCAAAGTACCATCATTATTAAGCGCGTAAAAAAAGGTCGCCATGAAGATCATGGGGGCGCTTGGAAAGTCGCTATGGCTGACTTTGCGATTGCTATGATGGCTTTATTTATCGTGCTCTGGTTAACCAACTCTTCCAATGAGGAAGAGCGCGAAGCGATTGCTGGCTACTTTCAAGATCCTTTAGCGTATGAAGAAGGTAAGCGCAGCCCTAGCCCTTACGTAATCGATTTGGGTGGAAGTCCTAGCCTCGCCGAAAATACCGCGATTTCAGAAACCATTGATCCTAAAAAAATCTTACAGGCCGACGAAATTGAAAGCATGGCCGAAGCCATTGAGAGTCGCCGCTTAGAACAATTAAAAGCAGAAATTGAAGCGAAAATTGACGCGAGTCCAACCCTCAGTCCTTTCAAAAATCAGATGACGATCGAACTCACAACAGAAGGTCTGCGCATTCAAATCGTCGATCAAACAAAGCGGCCAATGTTTAATGCTGGCAGCGCCGTATTGAAATATTACAGCGAAGACATTCTCTATGAACTGGCTCCAATGCTTATGACGGTTGAAAACAAGCTGTCTATTACAGGGCATACCGACTCTGATGCGTACTACGAAAATAACCCAGAAGATGATGTGAACTGGGAATTATCCGCCAGCCGAGCAAACGCCGCGCGTCGCGCATTAATGGAAGCCGGGGTCGAAAAAAATCAAATTGCTCAAATACTAGGCATGGGCGATACCGCACCACTGGATATTAACCACCCTGAAAGTGATGTTAATCGACGTATAGCAATTGTATTGCTGAATAAAAGATCTCAAGAAGGCATCGAATCCCGCACAGGGACGACTGATCCCAACATTCAATTTATTAACAATAACGAAACAGAGGCCGAAGGCACAACTAATGCTAATGATGTGCGCGAACCCGTGATCAATTCGTCTGACTCACTCATTAACGATTTAAAAAGTGATCGAGAGCGATTGGATAACAGCTACGATACACCGCCTAACGAAGCTGAAAGCTTTTGGTAGTAGTTGTTGGTATTGATGAGTATTAAGGGAATCGCAGCTAAAAAAATAGACTTCAATTGAAGTCTATTTTTTATCTTTACCAGCTAGTGGCTATGACAGGCTAAACATTGAATCAGAACCCTTTATCAAACTCACCTAATGTCGACAAAATACGTTTATAACTATCAAAACGTAACTGACTGATCTTACCTTCTTCCAAGCTTTCGCGAATCGCGCACTTAGGTTCTAGCTCGTGCTGGCAATCGCGGAATTTGCAGTGGCCAATCATATCGCGCAATTCTTTAAAGCCATAAAGCACATCATCGGGTTCCATGTGCCACAAACCGAATTCACGGATTCCTGGAGAATCGATTAAGTCACCGCCTGCTGGGAAGTGATATAAGCGCGCCGTGGTGGTGGTATGGCGGCCTTTCTTACTGGCGACAGAAAGAGGCCCCACTTTCAATTCTTGCTTAGGCAGCAGAACTTGGATCAAGCTGGATTTACCTACACCCGATTGGCCAACAAAAACGCTGATACGACCATTAAGCTTTTGCTTCAGTTCTTCTAGACCATCTTCTTGTTTGATCGACAAGGTCATTGTTTGATAACCCAGCTTCTCATAATCGGCCAACATGTTGCGCATGTAAGGGCCAGATTTTTCATCGAGCAAGTCGGTTTTATTCAATAGAATAATCGGCTCGATGTTGCAGTTTTCGGCTGCAACCAAGTAGCGGTCAATCAGGTTTGGGTGAACCACAGGTTCGCACGCCACTACCAGCACGATGAAATCGATATTGGCGGCAACGGGTTTGATTTCGTTATACGGATTTGGACGCGACAGTTCGCTTTCTCGTGGCAGAATGGAAACCACCACCCCAAGCTCATTCTTATCCATGCGGTAGATAACTTTATCGCCGGTGACGAGAGAGCCGAGGTTCGCTCGCATATGGCAACGACGAGTATCGTCAAAGATGCCTTTTTCGATGCTATCTAAGGATTCGACTTCTACTTGCGTGCCAAAGTGAGCGATGATCATGCCCTGTAATTCGGGGCCTAAATCATTGCCTGAGAGCTGCTCGGTAATGTCTGATTCTTTACGAGTCGCACGGTCGGTACGTTCTTGTTGAATCTTTTCGATACGCCATTTCTGACGTTTATTTAATTTTCTTTTAGCCATAACCGCTATTGTCGTTGTTGGCCGCGACGGACGCAAGTTGCTAAACTACATTCATTGATTAGGAGCGATAAAAAAATGAGCAGAACAGATACCTTAGTCTGGATGGACCTTGAGATGACAGGGCTTGATCCTGAAGATAATGTGATCATCGAAATAGCCACTATTATTACTGACGATCAATTGAATATCGTCGCTGAAGGCCCCGTGATTGCTGTGCATCAGCCAGATTTTGAACTGGATAAGATGGACGATTGGAACGTTAAAACCCATAACGGATCGGGCTTGGTTGAGCGTGTTAAAACCAGTACGGTCAGCATGGCTGAGGCCGAAAAGCAGACAATAGAATTTATTGCTCAGCACGTCAAAAAAGGCCATTCACCGTTGTGTGGCAACAGTATTCACCAAGATCGCCGCTTTTTAGTGAAACAAATGCCATTGCTTGAAGAATTTGTTCACTATCGCAATATTGATGTCAGCACCTTAAAAGAGCTGGCGAAGCGTTGGAAACCTTCCATCTTGCCTGGTTTCAAAAAGAGCGGATCGCATAAAGCATTAGACGATATTTTAGAGTCGATTGCTGAAATGAAATACTACCGTGAGCACTTTTTAGCCGAATAGGCTGTAAGTGAATGACGACACGCGTAATGTCAAAAAGCCCTTTAGCAGACTGAAGGGCTTTTTTGTTTAAAGCTAAGCTAGACCTCTAACATTTTATCCAGCAATTCAGTCACATTATCACTGCACAGCAATAAATCTTTGTCCGTTGGTAAGACAAAACCTTCTGCTTCTGAATGCGCGAGCATGGCAAGCATAGGATCAAAGTAGTGATTCACATTTAACAGTGCGCAAGGCTTATCGTGAATCTTCAATTTCTTCCAAGTATAAACCTCAAAAAATTCTTCATATGTGCCTAACCCCCCAGGAAAGGTAATAAAGCCCTCGGCCAATTCTGCCATCATGGCTTTACGCTCGTGCATGGTTTCGGTGACATGCAGCTCGGGTAGCCCAGTATGAAAAATTTCTTTATCGTGTAAGGTTTTAACCGTTACACCAATCACATTTCCACCGGCTTCCATTACGCTATCGGCAAGCAACTTCATGAGGCCTGAGTTTGATCCGCCATAAACACAGGTAATGTTACGCTTCGCTAATTCAGTACCTAGCTGTTGAATGGTTTCGGCATAAATAGGATGGGAGCCCATATTGGCTCCTAGAAAAACACAAATAGATTTCATCGTGATAACCGTACAGATTGTTTAAGATTTTGGCATGCAGCAGCGTTTGTATTTTTCACCACTGCCACAGGGGCAAGGGCGATTTTTACGGGGTGCGATATCGGCCTTTAATTCAGCCAAGTTTTGCTTATAAAATTCACTGAGGTATTTATACAATTCTGGGTGCTTCTTTTGCAACATCTTTGGACGTTCAAAAAAGTACTCTGAAGACACTGCAAAAAACTCAGCGCTATTGGTTGCCGCGTAATCGTTAATATTACTTTTGCCATTTTCTACTTGGTTGATTTTATGGTGAACAAATTCAAACCAAGGTGCTAAATACTCATACTGGGTAACGCGCTCAGGAAAACCATCGCATTGACCATCGGCCATATCAATTAAGTGTACAAACTCATGAATACCGACATTTTGTTTGTCGCGACCATTTTGAAATCCACGATGCAAATCAGGTTTACTTAACACCATTTTACCCGACATAACGCCGGTGCCGACCATGCCGCTAATACGAGAATCCGGTAAGCCATATTGGTACTCTTCATTAAAACGAGCAGGCAATAAAATAACGGTTTCGACATTAAAATAATGCCAATCTGGGAATCCCCAAACTGGGATGATTGCACTAGCAGCGACTAATAATCTGTCGTTATCATCAACCGTTACGTCTTGGCTTCCTTCGACACGTGTTGTTTCTAAAAATAATATGCAGCGTTGCTCAAAACACAGCTGGTCTTGTGCTGATAAATTGCGATAAAAACTGACAGACTGTTTTAAAAAAGCACTCCATTGAGGTTGCCAGTTTTTGCTGTGAACCTCATGGGCCGACATCGTGGTTGGTCTAAATATGTTGGCAAAGAAATTCTTGATACTATTTAAAATTGTAAACATGAGTGCTGGTAACGTCCTTGTTTTGACTCTTTATGTCAGCTCTTTAATAAAGATCTTTGAGTTTCTCTGAAAGTTATACATCGACTGCCGTTCTTGAGGCAGTGCAGAAATATCCGTTTCAATAAAACCACGCTCAATAAACCAATGAGCTGTGCGTGTTGTTAAAACAAAAATGCGATGAATATTATTCGCTTTTGCTTGCGCGCTAATGGCACTTAATAAACGATCACCTCGTTGCCCAGAACGGTATTCTGCTCTCACCGCAACGCAGGCAAGTTCTGCCAAATCTGTTGAATACGGATAAATAGCAGCGCACGCGATGACCATGCCATCAAGTTCGATGACTTTAAAACGATGAATCTCAGTTTCTAAAACCTCACGCGAGCGGCGTACTAAAATGCCTTGTTCTTCGAGAGGTCTTAATAATTCTAAAATGCCTGCCACGTCTTCGGTATTGGCTTGGCGTAATAATTCATAATCATCGGCCGTAATAAGCGTGCCAGCACCTTCGTGAGTGAATAGCTCTTGCAGTAACGCACCATCAATTTTGTAGCTTAATAAATGGGCGCGATTAATCCCGGCTTTTACTGCGGTTAACGATGCTTGAGCGTGCATTTCATGTTCGCCCGACAAGTCATTAATCAGCGTGGTTAATTCTGCAGTCGTTATTTGTGAAATAACCGCTGCGTTTTCGTCCGCCGAAGGTAAGCCTTCATCTTCGCCCATTAAAATTAATTTCTCGGCGCTTAAAGCAATCGCCGTTTGTGTGGCGACATCTTCAGCGGCCAAGTTAAACATCTCGCCACTTGGGGAATAACCACAGCTGGATAACAAAACGATGTTGCCTTGATCAAGTTGTTGGTTGATCGCTTGCTTGTCGATACGACGAACTTCACCGGTATGCTGAAAATCAATACCGTCGATCACGCCTTTCGGTTTAGCCGTTACAAAATTGCCACTCACCACACGAATGCGAGCACCGTGCATGGGAGTATTCGGTAAACCAACAGAAAGACGGGCTTCAATATCTGATTTCACAATACCAATAGCAGCGCGCACAGCATTGAGGGCAGGCTGGTCGGTAATGCGTAAGTCGGCATGAAAGCGGCTGGTAATATTCAGTACATTCAACGCTTGGTCAATTTGCGGACGTGCGCCATGAACAATGACTAAACGCACACCTAAGCTATTGAGCAAGGCAATGTCTTGTACAATGTTGGCGAAGTTATCATCGGCAATGGCATCACCTTCTAACATCAGCACAAAGGTTTTTCCTCGGTGAGCATTGATGTAGGGTGAAGAGTGTCTAAACCATTTAACGTACTGGCTATTATCCATGTTTATCTATCAATATAGGTCGGAGTATTCAGGTTAATCAACATAGCACAAAGTCACATTGTCATTAAGTTGAGATTAATAAAAGCGCACAATTAAACCAACATGGTCGTCTTATTCTTGTTTTTCTAAACAAAACTCATGAATAAACTGAGACAGCAACGCAACGGTCGGTTTAATTTGATCCATATCGATAAACTCATCCAGCTGGTGGGCTTGATCAATCGACCCGGGGCCAAGCACTAAAGTTTCCATTCCAAGCTGCTGCATAAAAGGCGCTTCGGTAGCAAAAGCAACGGCATGGGATTGATGATGGGTAAGCTTTTCTGCCAGCTTAACCAATTCGGCATTCTTATCGGTAGCAAAAGACGGCACACCGGGAAACAAGGCTTCGAGTTCAAATTCCACATTATGGCGGCTGGCAATGGGCTTAATGCGTTCGCTCATTTCATGGCGTAGCTGGTCATTGCTCATGCCAGGCAGTGCGCGAAGATCAAAAGCCAATTCACAACTGCCGCAAATACGATTGGGGTTGTCGCCCCCGTGCAGGCAACCAAAATTCAGTGTGGGAACTTCAATTTCAAAATCTTGATTACGGTTTTCTTCGGCTAGTTGTGCTCGATAGGCTTTTAGCTCAGTCATCACATCGTGCATCGCATCAATGGCATTGATACCCAAGCTCGGGTTAGACGAGTGCCCAGCATTGCCGGTAATACGAAGGGTTTCCATCATAATGCCTTTGTGCATTCGAATCGGCTTTAACCCCGTAGGTTCGCCAATAATGGCATAACGGCCTTTGGGGCGACCGTGTTCTACTAGAGTACGCGCACCGCTCATCGAGCTTTCTTCATCGGCGGTAGCAAGAATAATCAGCGGCTGCTGTAACTTCAGCTGTTTTGGATTGCCAAGCTGATTCAGAATGTTTTCGATGGCCTCTATCGCCAGCGCGAAAAATCCTTTCATATCGCAGGTGCCTAAGCCATAAAGCTTACCGTCACGTTCCGTTAGCTTAAAGGGATCACTGGTCCAGCGTTCGGGATTACAAGGAACGGTATCGGTATGGCCACTCAATACTAATCCACCCGGGCCGCTGCCCAAGGTCGCTATTAAATTGAATTTGTCTGGTTCCCCTAAACGCTCTTTTGGTACCGGCATTATTTCGCAATCAAAGCCCAAAGGCGTCAGCCATTCGGCCAACATATCAATGACCGCTTTATTGCTACTGTCGTATTCCGGTAAGGCAGAGCTAATGCTCGGCGCCGCAATAAGCTGCTGGAAGCGTGAAATAAGGTGTGACATGTTTAAACTTCCTGTTCAAATGAATGAAGTAGAGTAGGGCAATAAGGCTGCGCAATGTATCAAGACAAAATGTATATTAAGCATAACGTATTCTGCCAAATAGTTATCAAAAATCCGCGACAAGTAACGCTTATATAGATGGCTTTATGGTAACTGACTCTAATCCGTCTTATCATCCAATAATGAATCATGAAATCGAATTAAAGCTGCGTTTAAATACCAGCGAATTGCCTTTGTTAGAAAAGGCCTTAGCGCACCCTCAATTTAACCGCGAACCGACGCTTAAATTGCTGAACCGTTATTTTGATACCCCGCAAATGGGGCTAAGCCAAGGTGGCGCGGCATTACGGATTCGTCAGCAAGGCATTATCGATGCTCACGGCGCTCTGACCGATGAACGGATTATTCAAACGTTAAAAACTCGGGGCACAAGCTCGGCGGGTTTACATCAACGAATGGAATGGGATTGGCCATTGACCGCGGTTGAACTGGATCTCGGATTAATTCAATCGGGGGAGGCTCAAAAACATTTATCTGCATCCTTAAATTTGACTGAAATAGCCCCGTTATTTACCACCGACTTTCAGCGTAAAGTTTGGATGTATCAGCAAGGCGATACCTTAATCGAGCTGGTGCTCGACCAAGGTGAAGTATCGACCGACGAACACCGCATCGATTTATTAGAGCTAGAATTAGAGTTGAAACAAGGCGAGCCCGAAGTCTTGTTTCAAGTTGCTCAGCAATTAGCTGAGCAGTGCCCAGTATTGATGAGTGATATCAGCAAGGCGGAACGCGGTTATGGCTTACTGGCTAAGTCAGCCCGCTATGCCGGCATTAAAAAGGATTGGGCGGGTAAGATTCCTACTTTTGATGAGCAGCAAGATGTGATCGGCTGTTTTAAAAGCTACTTTGCCTTTCAGCTGTCTAGTCTGCAGCGCAGCTTGGAGTATGGTATTTGGGATGGCCAGAAAAATCAGAATGAAAAAACAGGACTGCAAATCCAATTGCTTAAAAACTTGCTGTCACTGTTTACTCACATTGATTGCTTGCCGGATGCCCAGTTATTAAAACGCCAGCTCGACCAAGCGAGTCAGTCACCCCTTGAACTAATCCGTTTATGGGGGCAGTTGAGTTTAGCCTGCGGGCATTGGTTATTTAATTTATCGAACGATAGCGCAGCATTTACTCTGTCGGAAGACGAAATACTCTCGATGCGTTTGCACATTGAACAGCTCAGTAATGCATTGCTGGCAAAAGGAATACGTTCATGAACATGGCTTCAGATCGCCCAATCGTAATGAATATCTTGCTAGATGATTTAAAAAAAGCAGGCATGCTCGACGATGAAAATTATCAACTGGCGCAATTTGCACGACGCGCCCCGTCAGAATTAAAAATGCACCCGTTTGCCTTTATCGGCAAGCAAAAGCTGACCAATCAAAAAACCGGTGGCAAGCTGACAGAAGAAGTTATCTGTGAGTGGGCGGCCGCAGATAAAGGCTTAGACTATTCTCGTATCGACCCGTTAGAAGTCGATGTCGCAGCGATTACCTCAGCCATGTCGTATGCCTTTTCTGAACGCCATAAAATACTGGCGCTGAAAGTGAGCAAAGAAGAGCTGGTGGTTGCGTGCAGTGAGCCCAATATCACCTCTTGGGTACAAGATTTAGAGCATGTCTCGCGTCGCAACGTTATCCGAATACTGGCGATGCCAAGCGAAATTGAACGTCACCGAGTTGAGTTTTATCAGCTGGCGAACTCCATTAACCGAGCGTCTTCACAGCACGACGGCATTAGTGGCATTCAAAATCTAGAGTCCATGCTAGAACTGGGTAAAGCCACCGCGCCAGATGCTAACGACGAACACATCGTTAACGTTGTGGATTGGTTATTGCAGTACGCGTTTGAGCAACGAGCCAGTGATATTCACATAGAACCACGACGCGAATTAGGCAAAGTTCGATTCCGCATCGATGGTGTATTGCACTTAGTGTATGAGTTGCCAGCGCAAGTCACACAAGCGGTGATTGCTCGCATAAAAACATTAGGGCGCATGAACATCGCCGAAAAACGCAAGCCGCAAGACTCGCGTTTAAAAACCAAAACTCCGGCGGGCGAAGAAATCGAACTGCGTTTATCAACACTACCAACGGCGTTTGGTGAAAAACTCGTGATGCGTGTTTTTGATCCGTCGGTCTTGGTCAGAAACTTTGCCGAGCTAGGCTTCAGCAAAGAGGATTATCGTCGTTGGAAAGAGATGACAACGCAAAATAATGGCATCATCTTCGTGACCGGTCCAACGGGTTCAGGTAAAACCACGACTCTTTACTCAACCTTAAAAGAACTCGCAACCGTTGAAGTTAACGTCTCAACCATTGAAGATCCGATTGAAATGATCGAACCCGCATTTAACCAAATGCAGGTGAATCACAGTATTGATCTAGATTTTGCAACGGGGGTGCGTGCACTCTTAAGACAAGATCCCGATATCATTATGGTCGGTGAAATCCGTGACTTAGAAACCGCAGAAATGGCGGTGCAGTCAGCGTTAACCGGTCACCTCGTCTTATCCACACTGCATACCAACGATGCTCCCACGGCGATTACTCGCTTATTAGAGCTTGGCTTGCCGCCTTATTTAATACGTTCAACCATGTTGGGTGTGATGGCGCAGCGCTTGGTGAGAATTCTTTGTCCGCATTGCAAAGAAGAGCGAACGATTGATGACGCGACTTGGAAAGACTTGGTTGCCCCTTGGACGGTTGCTAAACCGGCTAAGATCTTCAAGCCTAAAGGTTGTTTAGAATGCCGCGATACCGGTTTTATTGGTCGCATGGGTATTTATGAAGTGCTGCCCATAAGTAATGACATCAGCAGGTTGATTAATGGCGACTCTGATCACCTGAAAATTCGACAACAGGCAATGAAAGAAGGCATGCACAGCTTGCGTTTAAGTGGCGCTCAAAAAGTAGCCACTGGCTTAACCACCATTGAAGAAGTCATGCGAGTGGCTCCAATGTCATAGTATCTGCCCGGTTGTGTGATGAATAACTGTATTTCTGGTCAAAAAATACGACTCAGTCATAGTTACTCGCTCAAATAACGGCTAAGCTACACAGCAGAAGAATACAGTCACCCGAGTAAATACATTGCATAACAAATAACGATGGCAATAGATGTGAATACAGTGCCTCCAATTATTGATTTAGAAGCTTCCGGGTTTGGCCGCGGTAGCTACCCTATTGAAGTCGGTTTCGCCTTAGAAAACCGAGATATACACGCGTTTTTAATTAAGCCAGAAGCCGAATGGACGCATTGGAGCCAAGATGCCGAAAAGATACACGGCATTACACGTGAACAATTAGCGTCCGAAGGCATGTGTATTGAAGACATTGCCCTTAAGTTAAACGAAATGCTGCGAGGGCAAACCTTATACTCCGATGCCTGGAGTTTTGACAGCTCTTGGATTGGACGTCTATTCGACAGCGCTGGAATCGTGCAGCGCTTTCGAATAGAGACCATCAACAAGCTGTTAAAGCCCGAGCAAGTAGAGTTTTGGCATCCAACCAAAGAAACGGTTCTGCAAGAACTTGGGTTAAAAGCTCACCGTGCGGGTAATGATGTGCAGGTATTGCAAGAAACCTATTTACGCATTGCCAGCATGAGCTAATAAAAAGACTTTCTATACCGCCTAGGGTTGCAGCAGTTCTTGAGCGGTAAGGCTATATTGACTACAATAAGTCACTTTTTATTTGCATCAGGTCCATCATGAACGATTCAACATCACTACCGCCTTTACCAGATCGCCTTTCAGGCAATTCTCGCAGCCCATATCATGTAGAAGAAATCTTCGAACACAATGTGCGCATTTTGCTTAATGGCAAAGAGCGCTTCGACGTTGAAGAATATTGCATCAGCGAAGGCTGGGTAATGATTCCTTCTCCAAAAGCCTTAGATCGTCGTGGCCAGCCGTTGATGATTAAATTAAAAGGTACGGTTGAAGCGCTATACGGATAGCCTTTCCGCGCCATGATGAACGAAGCCTCAATCATTGAGCACCGTCTTAGTTAAGGCTTCGTTTTTTCTAAATTATCTATTCCTTGAGTATCGATACTCCAAATCCAATCTCACCTCGATTTCCCCATTCAACTCAATCCTCTCTACAAAATTCATACAAGCAAACCGTTTATTAGTGAGAGCTATCGCGATAGGATCAATGCTATATTTAGTATGTGCCAATAAAAGCGCATAGTACTCATTTGGGAAGGAAGATAAGAATGATAACACTGATAGAGTTAACTGAATTCTTGGGCTGGGCATCACTATTAAATTTAGGAATGTTGAGTTTTGCGAGCTTATTATTGGTTCTAATGAGACCGTATATTACTGCCATACACAGTAAGTTATTATCAATTCCTGAAACCGAGCTGAGCACAATTTATATGAACTATTTGGCTAACTATAAAATTCTAACGTTTGTATTTATGGTTATGCCGTACCTTGCACTAAAAATTATGGGACAATAAAATCAACAGTTTTATTGTCGGTTAATCAAAAAAATAGGAAAGAGCATGAAAGATTCTAAAAGCACGATTATCCCTATAAAACCTGATACACAAGTTGAATTAGATAAACTTTTAAAAGCAGGTGGGGAAGGGAAGGTAATGCTTGAAGGCAGCGATGAGGTCTTCATTATGAAAAAAGCAGAAAAAGGCAATGATTACGAATTAACAAAGGTTGCTTCAGAATCTTCTAGCGATAACATGCGCAGCGCATTAGAAAAAATCAAAGATAAGTTAAACGCGTAACGTTCGTTATCGTGACTTTAATTTCTAGGTTCTAGGCTTTGAATTGTGTTCAGAGACTTTAAGTTAAAAATCTAGAGTCATAAAAAACCGCTCAATCGATATCAGTAGTTTATACCAATAGAAAGAGCGGTTTTTAATTATACAAATTTCTTTTATAACAATGCTGTTATTTGTTATTCAACGAATCTAAATAAGCACGAGTTCCTTCTTCAACCGTTGCGAAAGGTTGGTCATAACCCATATCGCGCAGCTTAGAAA
>OJGH01000014.1_pt1 | contig 84347 bp, 88 predicted proteins | sample 1594641 | NCBI WGS metagenome assembly OJGH01 (sample SAMN05416894, study PRJEB24817) | seawater metagenome | isolation source: Sea water | place: Canada:Atlantic | collected 2013-11 | reverse complement strand
TAATCATGGTTGCTCCTAAGTGCCCTGGTTCTGAAGTACGTGAAGAATACAAGCGTGGCTTCGGTGTGCCGACACTGCTTGCTGTTCACCCAGAAAACGATCCACGCGGCGAAGGTTGGGATCTTGCTAAAGCTTACGCTTCAGCGACTGGTGGTGACCGTGCGGGTTGTCTTGAATCTTCTTTCGTTGCTGAAGTTAAGTCTGACCTTATGGGTGAGCAAACTATCCTTTGCGGTATGTTGCAGACTGGCGCAATTTTGGGCTACGAAAAAATGGTTGCTGACGGCATCGACGGCCCATACGCAGCTAAATTGATTCAGTTCGGTTGGGAAACAGTTACTGAAGCACTGAAGATTGGCGGCATCACCAACATGATGGATCGTCTATCTAACCCAGCTAAAATCGAAGCGTTTGATATGGCGGAAGAACTTAAAGACCTTATGCGTCCATTGTTCCGCAAGCACCAAGACGACATCATCACCGGTCACTTCTCTAAGACCATGATGGAAGATTGGGCGAACGACGACGCCAACCTTCTTAAATGGCGCTCCGAGACTGCTGAAACGGGCTTCGAAAAAGCCCCAGCTTGTGATACGCCAATCGACGAACAAGAGTTCTTCGACAAAGGCATCATGCTTGTTGCTATGGTTAAAGCCGGCGTTGAGCTAGCGTTTGAATCTATGGTTGAGTCTGGCATCGTTGAAGAATCTGCTTACTACGAGTCTCTACACGAAACGCCATTAATCGCTAACACCATCGCTCGTAAGAAGCTTTACGAAATGAACGTTGTGATTTCTGATACTGCAGAATATGGTTGCTACTTGTTTGCTCACGCAGCAGTGCCTCTATTGGCTGAGAAGTTCATGCCAAACATCACTACTGAAGTGATTGGTAAAGGTTTAAACCTGACTTCTAACTCGGTTGATAACGCTCGTCTAGTTGAAGTTAACGACGCGATCCGTAATCACCCAGTTGAATACGTTGGTGAAGAACTACGTGGCTACATGACTGACATGAAGCGTATTGTAGAAGATTCTTACTAAAGGATTCTTACTAATAGCAACTTGCTGTTAGTATAGAGTTCACTGAGGCCGAATTTATTCAGCCTCATAAAAAATGCCCCGCTTGATTACTCAAGCAGGGCATTTTTGTCTCTGTCTTTAGAGCTGTAATGAGCGCCTAAAAGACAAGACATAATTTCATGCAAAAGCGGAGCTTAGCGCGCTAAGTGAGCATTTTAAGTGAAATTATAACGCCGTATTTTAAAGTTGATTAAGCGATTTCTTCTACTTCAAAGCTGTGAGAAATCTCGACTCCACCCTTTTCCAGCATAATGGATGCTGAACAATACTTCTCTGCAGAAAGCGCAACCGCCTTTTCAACGGCAACTTCGCGCAGTTTACGGCCTTGTACTTTAAAGTGAATATGAATTTTAGTGAATACAGCAGGCACGGCATCGGCTCGCTCGGCTTCAATTTCCGCAACGCAATCTACAACATCTTGACGCTGCTTTTTCAAAATACTCATCACATCAAAGCTGGTGCAACCGCCCATGCCCAATAATAGAAGCTCCATCGGGCGCGCGCCCTGATTTTTACCTCCTAAATCTTCTGGTCCATCCATAACTACGGTATGACCAGTTCCAGACTCACCCACAAACTTGACGTCGCCGCCCCATTTAACTGTCGCTTTCATTTAATTTCTCCATAGAATGGCGCAAGGTTACCATAGCAAACAGCGATAGAATATTATCTATCAGTAATCTGAGACTTAATTACTCGTAGTAATAGCTGAGTTTGTTAAAATAAACTGGTACAACGAGTTACTCTACTGCAATATTGTTTTGTTAACAGATTTTTAAACTATAATTTGTTTAGTTGTGCCAAAGTTAGCCCAAGGTTAAAACCAACACACAAATATACGTTACTATTTACATTTAGTATTTTCACTCTTATTACCGCGGATGGGTAACAGATCTATGAGCCTTCATGGAATTAATAATAAAGCAGAATATATCGACACATTTCTAGAAACTGCACATAGAAGAAGATACCCAGCTCGCAGCACATTAATTTATGCGGGAGACCAAAGCGACTCCTTATTTTACCTCATCAAAGGCTCTGTTTCTGTCATTATAGAAGATGAAGATGGCCGCGAAATGGTCATGGCCTATCTTAATGAAGGTGATTTCTTTGGTGAAATGGGGCTGTTTGATCCAAACGCAAAAGCTCGCACAGCTTGGGTTAAAGCTAAGGTTGATTGTGAAGTTGCAGAAATTAGTTACAGCAAATTCTTAGAACTAGTAAAAACAGACCCCCGCCTACTGCACGCTATTTTTGAACAAATGTCCCTACGTTTACGCAATACAACGCGTAAAGCCGGAGACCTAGCCTTTTTAGATGTCACCGGTCGTGTTGCTCGTACCTTATTAGAACTTTCGCAAGAACCCGATGCAATGACACACCCCGACGGCATGCAAATTAAAATTACTCGCCAAGAAATAGGACGCATTGTTGGCTGCTCTCGCGAAATGGTTGGCCGGGTATTAAAAGCATTAGAAGAACAAGGCTTAGTCGATGTTGCCGGTAAAACTATGGTTGTCCATGGCACTCGCAGAGCCGCGACTTTACCCCGAAGAGATTCATAAAACCAACGTATACGAAAAGAGTTATACAAAGAAGTTAGACAATCACAAATACCCAGCAAACTGCGTTGGAATGTTCTAAACTTCAATAAGTATCTTTGGAGAAGTAATTTATGAGCGATCAGTCTCTATTCAACGACGACACCCCCTTATTTGTCGACGCTGAAAATGATCAACACACCCCCAGCACACCCGATCAAACCTGGAAAGTTCTTATCGCAGATGACGAGCCCGATGTGCACAAAGTGACGCGCATGGTTCTGCATAATTTTACTTTTGATGGTTTAAAGCTGGAATTAATCAGTGCCTACAGCGGCATTGAAGCGAAAGAAATCATGGCCAGTCGAGATGATATTGCGTTAGCAATATTAGACGTTGTCATGGAAGATGAGCATGCAGGGTTAGAAGTCGCTCGTTACATACGAGAAGATTTAAACAATCGCTACACGCGCTTAGTACTTCGAACAGGCCAACCAGGTCAAGCCCCAGAAAATGAAGTTATTCGTAACTACGACATTAACGATTACAAAGATAAAACAGAATTAACCACCACCAAATTAAACACACTGCTGTATGCCACTTTGCGCAGTTATCGTGACATTTGCACACTAGACCTAAATAGAAGAGGCCTAGAAAAAGTGATCAAGGCTTCTACCGATGCCTTTGCTTCTAATTCACTCAGTAAATTTGCTAGTGCTGTTTTGTCACAAATCACCACGCTTTTAGGTCTTGAGCAAAGTGCTTTATATTGTTCGTCTATTACCCATGACACACAACTCGATATCGAAACTCGCAGCTTTCGCATACTTGCCGCCACTGGTGACATGGAAACAGGCCATGCAGTTACATCATTAGAAGACTTACCAGAACAGGTTCAACAAGGCTTTAAACAAGTCTTAATTGATAATAAATCACATTATTACAAAGATTATTACATTGGCTACTTCTCTACCCAGCAAGGCAGTGAAAGCCTGCTGTACGTTACCTTTAATCACGAACTGAGTGATTTAGATAAACAGCTACTAGAGATTTATGCTGCTAACGTTGCTATCAGCTATGAAAATCTTCTCATGCGTGAAGATATTCAAGAAACTCAAAAAGAGCTGGTTTACATGCTAGGCGAAGCGGTTGAGCAACGTTCAAAAGAAACTGGAGCCCACGTTAAGCGTGTTGCTCAAATATCCCAACTGTTAGCACGTGCCTATGGCTTGCCTGAGCGTGAAGCAGAATTAATTAAACTTGCCTCGCCTCTGCACGATGTTGGTAAAATCGGCATACCCGATCATATTTTAAACAAACCTGGGAAACACACCGCAGATGAATGGGAAACCATGAAAACCCACTCTCTTATTGGTGAAGATATTTTAGCCAAGTCAGATAAAAGAATTTTACAACTTGGGTCTATTATTGCGGGTCAACATCACGAAAAATGGGATGGTAATGGCTACCCAAGAGGCCTTAAAGGAGAAGACATCCACATTGCTGGCCGTATTACTGCTCTTGCCGACGTCTTTGATGCCTTAGGCAGTAAACGCTGCTACAAAGACGCTTGGCCCATTGAAAAAATCATTGAACTCATTAAAGGTGAGAGCGGTAAGCAGTTCGAACCAAAATTGGTAGAACTGTTTGAGGCAAATATTGACAAGCTCGTTGCCATACGCGAGAAGTTTCCTGACAGCCACAATTGATTCATCCAAAGAATCGTCTGCTAATAAGCGCGAGTTTAAATAAATAATCGCGCTTATTTTTAAGCTACAGCCTAGCTCACAATAAAAGCCAGCTGTTTTAGAAAAACAATTCGGCCAACTTATCCCCAGGAAATTCAGCACGCATAAACGCTTCGCCAACAAGAAAAGCATTTACCTGCTTGGCACGCATAGCGGCAACATCATCACGGCTTAAAATACCACTTTCTGTTACGACCATACGATTTTCTGGGATTCGTTCGAGCAAGTTGTAAGTATTTTCTAAACTCACTTCAAAGGTATGCAAGTCACGGTTATTAATGCCAATTAAAGGTGTATCCAGCTTTAACGCAGAAGTTAGCTCTTCATCGTTATGCACTTCCACCAACACATCCATTCCTAACTCGGTAGCGATACCGGAAAAGTCTTGCAACTGCATATCGCTCAGCGAAGAAGCGATCAGCAAAATACAGTCAGCGTTAATGACCTTAGCTTCATAAACCTGATACGGGTCGACCAAAAAGTCTTTGCGAATCACCGGAATAGAACACGCATTTCGGCCCTGCTGTAAAAACGCTTCACTGCCTTGAAAATAGTCTTTATCGGTTAAAATCGACAAGCACGCTGCGCCTGCTTTTTCATAGGATTCAGCAATACGTGCTGGATCAAAGTCATCACGAAAAACACCTTTGCTTGGTGATGCCTTTTTAATTTCGGCGATAACCGCAGGCAAACCCGCATTCACTTTTGCTTGCATCGCATTATAAAACCCACGAGCTTCTGGCTGATCAAAAGCACGGGCAATCATTTCAGCAAGCGGCATCGCGGCATTGCGCTGTTGAACTTCAATTGCCTTAGTATCAAGGATCTTTTTAAGAATTGTTGGAGTGTTCATCAATTGTTTTCCTGTTGCCAAGCCAACTTTAAATTAAGCTTGGTCATCTGCTAAACAGCGAGTAAAGCTGACTAATTCATTTAATTTGCCTAATGCCAAACCACTAAAAATAGCATCTTGTGCCATCTCCACACCTTGCGCTAAAGTCGAACTAATATTGGCCGCATAAATCGCTGCACCGGCATTAAGCGCAATGATATCGGCTGCTTTTTTACCCGCCGTAGTTGCCCGCTTACCTAGCGCATCTTTAATTAACAAAAAACTTTGCTCGGCACTTTCTACCGTTAAGCCAATTAAACTCTGGCTATCGATCCCCAACTGTTCTGGAGAAATTTTATATTCGACTATTTCGCCATCTTTTAACTCAGCAACGAAAGTTTCTGCGGCTAAACTAATCTCGTCTAAACCATCACTAGAATGCACTACCAAGACATGCTCGCTACCCAAACGCTGCAGAACTTGCGCCATAGGCCGACATAACGCAGAGTTAAATACACCGATCACTTGGTTTTTAACCCCTGCAGGGTTTGTAAGTGGCCCAAGCATATTAAAAATCGTACGTTGTGCTAACTCTTTACGCGGGCCAATGGCATGCTTCATCGCGCTATGATGAGCCGGTGCAAACATAAACCCGACACCAATATCATTAACGCAACGCGCCACCTGCTTGGCATTTAAAGACAACGAAATACCTGCAAATTCAAGCACATCAGCACTGCCAGTACTGGAAGAAACACTGCGGTTACCGTGCTTAGCTACCTTACCACCGGCAGCGGCTACTACAAAAGCAGACGCTGTAGATACGTTGAACAAATTAGAACCGTCACCACCGGTACCACAAGTATCTACCGCATTAGGGTCATCAATTGCCACTCCCGAAGACAACTCTCGCATAACTTGAGTAGCGCCGGTGATTTCGTCAATCGCTTCGCCTTTCATACGCAACGCAACCAATAAACCACCAATTTGCGCAGGAGTTGCTTCGCCACCCATGACTTGACGCATAACCAAGATCATTTCATCTGTGGTTAAATCTTGTCGCTCAATCAGCTTGGCTAACGCTTGTTGAATATTCATATCGAACTTTCCTAAATCTGCATTTATAGCCAGCTATTTGCTGCGCTTCAAAAAATTATTTAATAACTCGTGACCTTGAACGGTTAGGATTGATTCGGGGTGAAATTGTACCCCCTCAATATCCAATTCTTTATGACGCACGCCCATGATTTCTTCCATGGAACCATCTTGGTTTTCGGTCCAAGCAGTTATCTCTAAGCAGTCTGGCAGAGTGGTTTTATCAATCACTAAAGAATGGTAGCGGGTCGCTACCATAGGATTATTTAAACCTTTAAAAACGCCCATATCCAAATGAACCATAGGCGAGGTCTTACCGTGCATCACTTGGCCAGCGCGCACAATGTCGCCACCAAATACTTGGCCAATACTTTGATGGCCCAGGCAAATACCTAAAATCGGTAGCTTACCAGCAAAATGACGAATCGCTTCCACAGAAATACCCGCTTCATTGGGCGTACAAGGCCCTGGTGAAATCACCAAGTGATCGGGGTTAAGCGCCTCGATCTGTTCGATAGTAATTTCATCATTGCGATAAACCTGAACATCCGCACCTAGCTCGGCAAAATATTGCACCACGTTGTAGGTGAAGGAATCGTAATTATCGATCATCAGTAACATAATAAATTCCTCCTATTGGTCCAAGCCAGATTCAGCCATCGCCACTGCGCGAAATAACGCGCGGCCTTTGTTTAAGGTTTCTTTCCACTCCAAGCGCGGCACCGAATCGGCAACGACCCCAGCACCCGCTTGAATGTTTAACACACCGTCTTTGATCACTGCAGTACGAATGGCAATAGCAGTATCCATATTGCCGTTCCAGCTTAGATAGCCCACTGCGCCGCCATAGACACCGCGCTTAACCGGCTCCATTTGATCGATAATTTCCATTGCGCGGATTTTCGGTGCGCCACTTAACGTACCCGCAGGATGAACCGCACGTAAAACGTCCATCGCGCTAATATCATCTTTAACCTTACCGGTAACATTGGAAACGATGTGCATCACATGGCTATAGCGCTCTACCACCATCTGGTCACTCACTTCCACCGTGCCCACTTTTGAAACACGACCGGCGTCATTACGACCTAAATCGATCAGCATCAAATGCTCGGCAATTTCTTTAGGATCGGATAATAATTCTTTTTCTAACGCCAAATCTTCTTCTGGAGTTTTACCACGATAGCGCGTGCCCGCAATCGGACGCACGGTAACTTCGCCATCTTCTAAACGCGCTAAAATTTCAGGTGAAGAACCGACAATATGGAAATCATCCAAATCCATAAAGTACATGTAAGGGGATGGATTTAGTGTGCGTAACGCGCGATAAACCTGAATCGGCTCACCGCCAAACGGCACCTTCATGCGCTGTGAAATCACGCACTGCATAATGTCGCCGGATAGAATGTACTCTTTGATGTCTTCAACCGACTGCTGAAATTCTTGCTCACCAAAGCCCGATTTAAAATCGCTTTCATCAACCACTTTGGGCTCTGTTAGTGCTTGACCAATAGATCCCTGATAGGGCTGGCGTAACTTAATACGCAGTTCTTCTAAACGGGCTTCGGCATTTTCTAAAGCGTTTTCTTTTGTGGGGTCAGCCAAAACAATCAAATAGATTTTGCCGCTGAGGTTATCGAACACAACAACTTCTTCCGACACCATCAACAAAATATCAGGCGTGCCTAATTCATCGGGTGGGCAGCTGTGTTGTAAGCGCTTTTCGATATAGCGCACGGTATCATAACCAAAGTAGCCAACCAAGCCGCCATCAAACGCAGGCATGTCTTCCAACACAGGGACTTTATATTTGGCTTGCAGCTTTTCGATGTAATCGAGCGGATCTTCAACTTCTTGCTCAGAAGTCAAAATGCCATCGACAAAATGGCGAATGGTGAATTCTTCTACCTTTAGTACTTCCGAACACGGTAAGCCAATAATGGAATAACGCCCCCACTTTTCGCCACCCTGTACCGATTCAAGTAAATAAGAATAAGGCCCAGAAGCGAGCTTAAGATACGTAGACAATGGCGTATCTAAATCCGCCATTACTGCACGCGCAACCGGTATACGATTGTAACCTTGCTGCGTTAATGTTTTAAATTGTTCAGGAGTCATGACCTAGTCCGTCAAGCAAATCAGATGCGATGGTTATATAAATATTGAATAAAAAATTGAGTCAAACTGGTTATTAGACTCTCACCATCGTTTTGAAAATAGATGCCCGTGTTGATTAGGACAAGTGAACTGAAAGGACACTGAAGTGCTCCTAGAAAGAAGGTTTTTTAAGAGACTTAACTATACCGAGTTGACCGGAATGAGTCTAGTTCTTACGCCAATCTACACATGGCCAGCCCTTCTGCCGAGCTAACTGAGCCAACTGCTGGTTTGGATTTAAAACCACCGGCTGTTTAACTGCCTCCAACAAAGGCAAATCGGCATGACTGTCACTATAAAAAACTGCATCAGCTAATTTAAAACCTTGTGCTTGAGCAAAATCTTTTGCCATTTGAACTTTGCCTTCGCCATAACACAAAGGTTTTGCTAAACCTTTTATCTTGCCAGCTTGCAGCTCAAAACGATTACCAATCACAAAATCTAACCCCAACGCATCGGCATAGGCTTTTGCCATAATTTCATCTTGGCCAGTGATTAAAATCAACTTAGTGCCTTGCTGACGATAAGCGAAAAGGAGAGAAGCAGCCTGTGGATAAATATAAAGATGTCCGCGTTGATTGAAAAAGTCTTGAATATGCTGCTGATACCTATCCACACTCATACCCTTAGTACGAGTGCGATAATAAGTAGACAAGCGCCAATGACTAACCTTCCCTTTTTTATAGGCACGATATAGCGATGTAAGGGCCTGAATGGCTTCAATAATTGCCCAGCGATCAAAACGAACACGCCACTTTATCCACAAGCTGCTGGCGTCTTTGTTAATCAAAGAATCGTCTAGATCAAAAAATACATGAGAAGCCTGATAGACCTTCGCAGTATTGTTTAGCGGCATAAAACGTGACTCTCAACAAAGTTGCCATTAAAAATTACAGGCTTCAAATTACCACAGAGGTACCGATTAAGCCTCCAAATTCCTACCCTAAATCAATATATTTCATCATTTTTAATTTTAAGGCTTGAAAAGAGAAGCGATTTGCCACATGTTTTATATAAGCGCAGACAAAATGTCTGGAGCAAAATTAGAATTTTAACTAAAAATAATTATTTTGATTTTTCTCATAGCGCTTTTGTAATCCATGAGCCATTATTAATACACGTTCACTTAAAAGGATTCGACATGAAAGGTTTGGAAATTAGCTTCCGTGATATTGAACACTCCGACGGTATCGAGCAGTTGATACGTGAAAGAGCCAGCAAAATAACGAATATTTATGATTCTATTACAGGTATTCGCGCAGTGGTTGCCATGCCACATAACCACAGTAATAAAGGGAAAATTGCTCACGTTTCTCTAGAGTTTGGTTTACCTGGTGAGACCGTTGCGATTACCCATGACAACCACGACAAAGCCGCACACGAAGACATGTATATTGCGGTAAAAGACGCTTTTGATATTGCACAACGTAAAATTCGTAAAATTCATGAAAAACGTCATGATTTAAAACGCCGAGCGGGTGCCGCTGCCACGCCGGAAATTGCTGAATAGTAGCTCAATAATTGTTAACAATGAAAATCTAAAGCTCAATTTTTGAGCAAATAACAATTCGATTAAAGACGAGTTAATCATTAGCCGAGTACCTTACTCGGCTAATCCAAACAACTGCAAACAACTACAAATACCCCCCAAGTAATACCGCTAATAAACCTGGTCTCACCAGTGAGGCATAAAGCTCTCCCATCACTTCAGGTGTTTCAGTAAATCCTTCTCTTACCCAACGGGTAATCACCATAAAAGAAGCACCGGCAAGATAATCAACCACATAGGGCAATAACCCCGCTCGGTTTTTGATACCATGAGCATCCATAAAGCGCTCAACAACACGAGAAACATAGTTCTTGAACTGACTTAGCATTAAGCTGTCGATATCATCTTGCATTAGCAAACGAGCAAAAACAGCGTTATCTGACCACTGACGAAACATGATTGAAGCAATAACGGGGTCGGCATCTTTACGCTGGGTTATATACTCATCAATTTCAGCGTAAAATTTTTCAAACATCTCATCGATATAAGCAATCAATAAGTCATCTTTAGAATGAAAATGCAGATAAAAAGTAGGTCGAGCAACACCAGACTGCTCGGCAATATGAGCAACCGATATTTTATTGTACGTTCTATCCTTCATTAACTCGAGCAAGGCATCAATTAATAAACGACGCGAGCGTTCAACGCGCTTATCTAATTCTTTTTCAGCCATATTGGCGACATCCTTATTATTTTTATGCTGCATTATGTAATAGATAAAAGCGAATAAACAGGCTTAGCGCTATTATTTTGATAGATTTATTGGTACATATGTACAATAAAATAACCGATTTCTTACTAATTTCTCGGCACTTCTATAAGAAGCTTTTTAAAAAGATGTTTCTTGAAAAGAGCTTTTTAAGAAGGGGTTGAAAATCTACATAATAACAGCCACAAAAAAAGCCGAATCATTTCTGATTCGGCTTTTTTTATACTAGACACATACAGTTTTCATTTTAAAGTATATTTAAAACTAGAACTGGGCAGCTTCCATTGCGTACAAACACTCAGCACCGCCTTTAACAGACTCGCTCAAAGAAATGTATCTTGGCAATAAACGCTTGGTAAAGAAGCGAGCAGTCGCTAACTTATTCGCGTAGTAAGGCTCAGAACCTTCTTTTTCTAGTGCCTTCTCAGCCATCATTGCATACATGTAAGCAAATGAGGTGTAACCAAATACTTGTAAGTATTCAACAGAAGAAGCACCTAGCTCGTTAGCATTGTTTTGCGCTTCGCCCATTACCCAATCGGTTAAATCGGTAAGGTTAGCAATCGCTGCTTTAAGCGGAGTAATGAACTCAGCCATGGCAGGGTTGCCTTCTTGGCTTGCACAGTACTGAGCAATTTCGTCGGCATAAATCTTGTAAAACGCACCACCGTTAGCGGCAATTTTACGTGCAATAAGGTCTAACGATTGAATACCGTTGGTGCCTTCATAAATCTGAGTAATACGTAAATCACGCACATGCTGCTCTTGGCCCCACTCACGAATGAAACCGTGACCACCAAAGATTTGCTGGCCAGCAACTGCAGATTCTAGAGCAAGGTCTGTTAAGAACGACTTAACGACAGGCGTTAGTAAAGAAATCATCGCATCAGCGTATTCTTTAGTTTCTGCGTCATCAGAAAACTTAGATAAATCCAACCATTTAGATGCATACATAGAGAAAGCACGAGAGCCTTCTGTATTAGCACGCATGGTCATCAACATACGACGAACATCTGGGTGTACGATAATCGGATCAGCTGCTTTTTCTGGAGCTACTTTACCTGTCGGTGCACGAGACTGAATACGGTCGTTGGCGTAAGTAACCGCATTTTGGTAAGAGTTTTCAGCAACACCAAGACCTTGAATACCTACCGCAACACGCTCGTAGTTCATCATGGTGAACATAGCATTTAAGCCTTTGTTTTCACCACCCACTAACCAACCTTTAGCGCCATCGTAGTTCATCACACACGTTGCTGAACCTTTAATGCCCATTTTGTGCTCAATAGAACCACAACCCATCGTGTTGCGCTCGCCCAAAGAACCATCTTCGTTCACTAAGAACTTAGGCACTAAAAACATAGAAATGCCTTTAGGACCCGCTGGGGCACCAGGAAGTTTAGCCAAAACAAGGTGAATGATGTTCTCAGCCATGTCATGCTCGCCCCAAGTAATAAAAATCTTGGTGCCAGAAACGCTGTAAGAACCATCGGCATTAGGCTCTGCTTTGGTCCGCATAATGCCTAAATCGGTACCACAATGTGGTTCCGTTAAATCCATTGCACCCGCCCACTGGCCCGAGTACATATTAGGAAGATATTTATCTTTTAATTCTTGGCTACCATGAGCATCCAAAGATAAACACGCGCCTGCAGTTAACATAGGTGCTAAGCCAAATGAAATGTTAGAACCTTGGATCATTTCTTCAACTTGGCCTACCAACATTTTTGGCATACCCATACCACCAAACTCTGGGTTACCGCCAAGTGCACCCCAACCGCCTTCACTGTAAGTTTGGTACGCTTCTTTAAAACCTGGAGGAGAAGTTACTTCACCATCGTTCCATTTTGAACCCACTTCATCACCTTCACGGTTAAGTGGTGCTAAAACGTTACCTGCAATTTTACCTGCTTCTTCAAGAATCGCTTCTGCTGTTTCTGTTTCAACAACTTCCGCTAAACGTGGGTTATTAGCCCACATAGTCGGAGCATCAAATACTTCATTTAGTAGGAAGCGCATATCGCGCAGGGGAGCTGTATATTCAGGCATAACCTTTCCTCATTTCATAAATTTAGCGATTGAGTATTTTCTGGTAAGTTCCCAGTGATACTAAGCGCTGTGCTCATCTGAGCAAGCTCATAGAGCCAGTCCGTGATTTAACTGCGGCGTATTTTAAACGATCTGGCGTCACAGTCGACCTTACAAAATCAATAATCGGTCAATTAGAGCAAAAAAAACGGTGTATTTACTGCAAACTGCAATAAAAACACGTTATTTTTGAGCGGACACAAAAAAGCCGTACTAAAAAGTACGGCTTTTTGGGTCTTGCGTAATTACTTACGCAACGTCTTAGAATGCAAAGTGTTCTGCATCTAGATCCATCAAGCTGTCTGCGCCAGCTGTCATGCTTAGTGCATGAGTCGCTGTACGTGGCAAGATACGCTGGAAGTAGAAACGGGCAGTTTTCACTTTAGCGCCGTAGAAATCTTCTTCAGTTGTACCGTTAGCCAGTTGCACTTGTGCAGCTTTAGCCATCTTAGCCCATAGGTAAGCAAGTGATACGTAACCAGAGTACATTAGGTAATCAACCGATGCTGAACCTACTTCGTTACGATCTTTCATTGCAGACATACCGATCTTCATCGTTAAGTCGCCCCACTCTTTGTTCAATTCAACAAGAGGTGCAATGAATTGTGCCATCTCTTCGTTGTCCGCTTCTTCTTTACAGAAGGTGTGAACCATCTTAGTGAAGTTCTTAAGCGCTTGACCTTGAGTCATTAGAACTTTACGGCCTAGAAGGTCAAGAGCCTGGATACCAGTCGTACCTTCGTAGATTGTAGAGATCTTAGCATCACGTACTAGTTGCTCCATGCCCCATTCAGCGATGAAACCGTGACCACCAAACACTTGAACACCAAGGTTAGTTGATTCACAACCGGTTTCAGTTAGGAATGCTTTACCGATTGGTGTTAAGAAACCTAGTAGTTCGTCAGCTGCTTTTTTCTCTTCTTCAGAGTTGCCTTTGAGCGCGATGTCGTTTTGTAGCGCCATCATGTATACAAGTGCACGACCACCTTCAGCAAACGCTTTCTGAGTAAGAAGCATTTTACGAACGTCTGGGTGAACGATGATTGGGTCAGCTGCTTTTTCTGGGGCTTTAGCACCAGTCAAAGAACGCATTGCTAGACGGTCTTTCGCGTATGCAAGTGCACCTTGGAAAGAACCTTCAGAAGCCGTTACGCCCTGTAGAGCAGTACCGATACGTGCAGTGTTCATGAACGTGAACATGCAGTTTAGACCTTTGTTTTCAGGTCCGATTAGATAACCTTTCGCGCCGTCGAAGTTCATTACGCAAGTAGCGTTACCGTGGATACCCATTTTGTGTTCGATAGAACCACAGATTAGGTCGTTACGATCAGCAACAGAACCGTCTTCGGCTACGTTGAACTTAGGTACGATGAATAGAGAAATACCTTTAGTACCTTCTGGCGCACCTGGTAGACGAGCTAGAACGATGTGAACGATGTTGTCCGCCATGTCGTGCTCACCAGCAGAGATGAAGATCTTAGTACCAGAGATAGCGTAAGAACCGTCTGCATTTGGCTCAGCTTTGGTTTTAAGAATACCTAGGTCAGAACCACAATGAGGTTCAGTTAGACACATGGTACCTGTCCACTCACCGCTAACTAGCTTAGTTAGGTACTTGTCTTTTTGCTCTTGAGTACCCCAGCTGTGAATAGTATTCATCGCACCGTGAGATAGACCTGGGTACATGCCCCAAGACCAGTTAGCAGTACCAACCATTTCAGAGAATACAGTACCTAGAGATTCTGGAAGGCCTTGGCCACCCACTTCTTCGTCATGAGCAAGAGAAGGCCAGCCGCCTTCAACAAACTGCTTGTAAGCTTCTTTAAAGCCAGTAGGAGTAGTTACAGAACCGTCTTCGTGACGAGTACAACCTTCAGTATCACCAACACGGTTAAGTGGTGCAATTACGTTTTCACAGAATTTTGCACCTTCGCTAAGAATAGCGTCGATCATCTCTGGAGTAGCAACTTCTGCGTATGCAGGCAGTTTGGCGTAAGTACCTGGCATATCCAGTACTTCGTCCATTACGAATTTAATTTCACGAAGGGGAGCTTTATATTCTGGCATCAGGGAAACCTCTTAGCCTATATGTTTATGAACGGCAAAGCCGATTCTTGATTAACAATAGATAACTGCGATCACTATGTGAGCAATCGTATAAGCAACTATCCAATTCAAACACTTGTTTGAAACATACGTTTACTGACTTATTTTGTCAAGCCAGCTTGATAAATTGCCTACAAAAAATAACATTCCACGGATGAAGTTTTTAAGAATTAAAGCTGCGAAAGTGAGATGACACGGGGGGATGGGGCTAAGCAATATCGTTTAATAACTGCCCTGCCGCTTTAGAAGTATCGTTTTGACTAATTGCCAAAATAATTTCATTTATCTTAGCAATTCGATCGCTAAGCAGAGGAGCTTCTTTTGCATTTTTCTCATTTTGTAATGCAAAACTAACAGATTCTTCCGATGCAATCGCTTCGTTAGGGGCAGGATTTAAAATAGTACCACTACTGTTATCTGACTTAGTGGTCGATTCTTTTTCACTGTTATCTGTTTGCGATGCAGTGCGACTTTCGCTGGCCAATTCTGCACGGGCCTGATTTGCTTGCTGCGATGCTAGCGCAGCTACTTGGCGATCTTGCGTCGACGGCTCTGCGGGTGCAAGAGCTGCTCTTAATACTATTTGCATTTTTTCTAACGTAGCCTGTGGATTACCATTAACCACTCCCACATCAATAGACACTTCGCCACCAACTGCATAGCTCACACCATCTGGGCCACGCTGGTAGGTATAATTGGCAGAACCGGCATACTGACCACCAACCGCACTGTGAGCTTGTTCGTGGGCACGAACCTCAATATCTCTTTGCGACAGTTCTCGTATCACCGCTAAATCTTGTTGCTCTTGTTTTTGTTGCTGCTGCTCTTGCGCTTGCTGTCTTTGTTGCTCGGTACGTTTGTTATCACCAATGCTATCTGATGTATTTTCGGCCGTGCCATTTTCAGACTGAGAGTCGTTATTTTGAGAACGATTAGAATTACCCGTACTGTTTTGACTTGGGTTTGTATAAATAAATGCACCAGCAGGCGTAGCAATTTCAGGTTGTGCTCGCTCTCCAGGAATTTCACGAGAACCTGTTGCATTAACCACAGCTTCTATCGGAGGGAAGTTGCCAGAACCACTGGTTTCAGCAACTTGTGACAAGGCAGCACCTTGCGTTGCACTAATAGGCGACACACTTGTTGGGCTATAAGAACCTGCATTGGTTGAAATTTGCATAATCTTTATGGCTACCTAAACGATAAAGGCAAGTTACGCCTTAACATCCAGTAAAGTGCCAAGCTGCTGATCGGCAGACTGTAGGACTTTAGCGTTTAATGCTACGCCCTGCTCACCTTCTTTAAGTTTAACCAAGGCCTCTGTGGCCTCAACCGCACCCTGAGTAGGTCGAGTAGTAGTTGCTTCAACCACTTGTTGAGCAGCCTGCTTTACTTGCTCACTATTTTGCTGGATTCCCGCTGCAGCAATAGTAAAAGAAGAACCTGATGTTGAACCTATATTCATAACTGCCTCCTAATAAACTTACTGGTTACATTTTATACAGTAAAATAAAAAGAGGCCAGCATTTTAAGTCGCTTCATTAGAATGTATGGTTATATGATGCTAAAGAAAAATCGTGTTTAAACTGCGCTATAAAACAATTCGTTAGCATTTGCTGTTGTATTTTTTAACAGTTCATTTAATCGCTGCGGCTGTTGAGTTACTTGATGTTTTGAATTTATACCTAGCTTAGAAAATAACGCTTGGTCTTTATTTGCCGCGGGATTAGGAGTAGTTAATAAGCACTCACCATAAAAGATAGAATTTGCCCCAGCAAAAAAGCACATAGACTGCATTTCTTCTGACATTTCTTCGCGCCCAGCACTTAAACGAACATAAGATTTTGGCATCATAATACGCGCAACAGCTATGGTACGAATAAACTCAAAAGGATCTAGATCATTAACTGATTCTAGCGGCGTGCCTTTTACTTTAACCAATTGATTAATGGGCACAGAATCTGGATGTTGCGGTAAGTTAGCCAATTGGCGCAACAATCCCATTCGATCCTGTTCTTGCTCTCCCATTCCCACGATGCCACCCGAACATACCTTCATACCCGAATCACGCACATTCTGCAGGGTTTCTAAACGATCAGAATAAGTGCGTGTGGTAATTATTTCGCCGTAATATTCTGGGGAAGTATCCAGGTTGTGATTGTAATAATCCAAACCCGCTGCCGCTAATTGTTGTGATTTTTCAGAATCAAGCATGCCCAGCGTCATGCAGGTTTCCATACCCAAATCTTTAACTCCTTTCACCATAGCCAATACCATGGGCATATCTCTAGCGTGTGGCGAGCGCCAAGCAGCTCCCATACAAAAGCGATCTGAACCAGCTGCTTTTGCCGCTTTTGCTTTTTCGATAACCGCTTCAACAGCCATTAATTTCTCTTTCTCTAACTGTGTGTCAAAACGCGCACTTTGAGGGCAGTAAGCACAATCTTCGGGGCAAGCACCGGTTTTAATAGATAACAAAGTACTTACCTGCACTTGGTTGGGATCAAAGTGCTGACGATGAACAGTCTGGGCCTTAAATAACAAATCGTTCATGGGTAAGGAAAAAAGAGACGCAACTTCCTGCTGCGACCAATCATGGCGTAATTGTTCTATTTTCTCACTCATTTGGCCAATACCCTCTTCACACCGCTTTTATTAAAATCATTAATTAATTTGCATAATTAAATGAATATTAAACAGGCGCATGAACGGGTCAAATTCAATCATTAAAAAGGTATACCTACGATTAAAAAACGTACTATCTTCTTTACTCAACAAAACTTGTGAGCTTTGCCTAGAAGACAACTTCGATGAAGGTTTTTTATGTGCTGATTGCGAAAACTCGCTGCCCCAATCACAGTCTCGCTGCCAAATGTGTGCAATTCCCCTGCTTAGCCCGGGTTATTGTGGGCAATGCTTGGCCCATAAGCCTGCCTTTGACCTTAGCCATTGTAATTTCAACTATGGCGCACCGATCGATTCTTGGCTACATCAACTAAAAGACCAACGCAAAACACAGTGGGCGCAAAAACTGGCACAACTCATGTTACTTAACCCACCACCCTTTTTAACAGAAGTCGATGTCTTTACCTTTGTACCCTCTACTCGCTGGAGCTTGATCAAGCGAGGGTTCAATCCTGGCGAATTAATTACCCGAGAACTAGGCCGAAAATTGAATAAACCGGTAATTGCAAAATTGGCCAAGCGCAGCCACGGGAGCGAGCAAAAAAACCTTAATCGCCAACAACGCATTAATAATGTGCATAAACATTTTCATTCTGCAGGCAAGCAACTCAACCACCAGCACATTATGCTGATTGACGATGTTATGACCACAGGAAGCACCGCCCACACCATGGCAACCATTCTTAAAGTTTCTGGGGCAAGCAAAGTCAGCGTCTGGTGCTTTGCACGAACACCTAAGCACTGAGTATCAATGCACAATTAACCTTAGTGGCTTCGTGAACATGAGAGTGTATTTACTGTGATTCGATATTAGCTCGGTTATAATGAACACAAATTCACTTCGCATGCTCAGTCATGCCGCGGCTAAAATGAACAGTACCGAAGATCAAACACTTCACCCCTATCAAAGTCTCAGTCCTGATTACGTGATCGACGCGGTTGAAAGCCTAGGTTTGCTTACAGATATGCGTCAATATCCGCTAAACAGCTATGAAAACCGTGTTTATCAGGTAGGAATTGAAGAAGCATCACCGGTTATCGTAAAATTTTATCGGCCTAATCGTTGGTCTAAAGAAGCCATTTTAGAAGAGCATCAGTTTTTATTAGAGCTGGAGGAAGAAGACTTACCGGTTGTAGCGCCTTTGCAATTCAATGGCCAAACTTTATTCGAGTTCAACGAGTTTTATTTTTCAATATCACCGCGTAAAAGTGGCCAGTCCCCGGAAATTTCAAATACCGATCAGCTCGAATATTTAGGTCGTTGGCTGGCGCGACTGCATCAAGTAGGTGGCGATTACCGCTTTCAGCACAGACCTATTTGGAATGGAAAATCAGATCTTGGCCATTCCCAAGACAAAACCATTATTCAGCAAAGCTGTGAAACCGTATTAAAGTCAGGCTTGCTGCACGAAGACTTTAAAGTTGCTTACGAATCCATGTGCCGTGATTTGAACGAACTAGTTGCGCAGCAATATCAACCAAACATGAGCGACACTCTACGCATACATGGAGATTGCCACGTGGGTAATTTGTTATGGCGCGATGAACAGCTTTACATGGTGGACTTTGATGACTGCGTCCAAGGCCCAGCGATGCAAGATATTTGGATGCTGCTGAGTGGCAATCGTGAAGAACAAACACAACAGCTAGATGCCATTCGTAAAGGCTACGAAGTGTTTCGTCCTTTTCCCTACCATCAACTAAAGTGGATCGAAGCGCTGCGCACTATTCGTTTGATTCGCCATACCGCGTGGGTCGCTGAACGTTGGGATGATCCAGCATTTCCGCTTGCATTTCCATGGTTTACTGGCGTTCAATACTGGTCTGGGCATGTTTTATCATTACGCGAACAATTATCAGCGCTGCAAGAACCCCCTCTTTATATTGCAGAATAATGCCCATATAAAGGTTATAAGTACAACAAACTAACACCTCATACACCACACTGTTAAAGGATACCCTCATGATTAAAAATATATTTGCCATTACTTTACTGACGCTTGGTACGCAACAAGCATTAGCCAATGACATGAATTCAGCAGCACACGAAAGCGAACAAACACCGGCTAATCTATCGGTTCCTGAAGGTCTATATGTTGGTGGTGGTCTCAATTACAACTCGATCGACCTTGAGCCATTATTTTCTGGCGCTGACCGTGAAACCGCCATGGGTTTTCAATTGTTTGCGGGTTTACCGATTGCCAGTTCAATCGCCGGCTTTAAAACCTTTGCCGAAGCTGGATTCTTTCAAACAGAAAACTTCAACTTTGGCGGAGGTAGCAAAGAACGTGTTAGAGGTATCTGGGGCGCTGGGGTTTTACAAAGAGATTTAAATGAAATTGACCCAAATCTTTACGCATTAATACGCGCAGGTATTGAAATGGGTGACGACGACGGCGTCTTTATGGGCTTTGGTGCGGGTTACCGTATGTCTTCTAAGGTTGATTTACGCGCAGAATTTTTAAACAAAGACTTATTAACCTCTTATCAGCTTAATGCACTAATACGCTTCTAAACCTAATACCTAGGTAAAACTCCTCAGTCATTAAGCTATTTATGGCTTAATGACTGAGTTAGCAAACCACTACAAAAGGCTCAATAGCTGCTTTATCTCATCAATAAAAACATCTGCCTGTATTTCATTACCCGCATCATTGATCGGTAAACCATGGTTATAACCATAAGTAACGGCCACCGTTTTAACACCGGCCAAATAGGCTGACTTAACATCCGAAATCGAATCACCCACCATAATAGCATCATGGGGTTCAACAGCTAAGGCTGTTAATGCCGTTTGAACAGGCAATGGATGAGGTTTTTTTTCTGCTAAGTCATCACCACACAGCACACAAGAAAAGTACTGATCAATATTTAATGTTGCCAGCAAAGGCACAGCAAAACGTCTTGGCTTATTGGTAATCAACGCCATCTTTATATTGGCATTCGCTAAGCTAGACAACACCAGCTCTACATCAGGATACAAACCCGTAGCCGCGGTTAGACGCTGTTCATAGGCTGATTCAAATTGTGCATAGGCTGCGACATAAGCAGGGTCTTCAGATTCATGCGCAAAGCGTTGCTGATGCAGTTCATCACCCAAATCATCGTTCAGCAGCGCACGCTTAACGAGTGCCGCAGCACCATTGCCGACCCAGCGATTCACTTTAGCTTCACCCGCTGGGGCCATTCCAATATTTTTAAGCATGCTATCGGTTGCCGCTGCAATATCCGGTACGCTATCGATCAAGGTGCCATCTAAATCAAATAACACAGCTTTTATAACCTGCTTAGCAGCTAAATTAGCACCTAAATCAGCACCCAAATTAGTATCCATGCAACTAAACCTTTGCCAGTTCAGTGCGCATGTCATCAATTACCTCTTTATAGTCTGGCTTACCAAAAATAGCCGAACCCGCGACAAACGTATCAGCGCCAGCTTCAGCACACGCGCGAATGTTATCGACTTTCACACCACCATCTACTTCAAGACGAATATCATAACCAGAATCATCAATCATACGACGCGCTTCTTTTAACTTATCTAACGTATGCGGAATAAATGACTGCCCGCCAAAACCGGGATTCACCGACATTAACAACACCATGTCGAGCTTATCCATCACATGCTCCATTAAATGCAGTGGCGTGGCCGGATTAAACACCAAGCCGGCTTTGCAGCCGCCATTTTTAATAAGCTGCAAACTGCGATCAATATGCTCAGAGGCTTCTGGGTGAAAAGTAATATAGGTCGCACCCGCTTTAATAAACTCAGCAATCATATGATCAACTGGCTTTACCATTAAATGCACATCGATATCCGCAGTAACACCATGTTTACGCAATGCCGAACACACCATAGGGCCAATGGTTAAATTAGGTACATAATGATTATCCATCACATCAAAATGAACAATATCGGCGCCCGCCGCCAACACATTGTCGACTTCTTCGCCTAAACGAGCAAAGTCAGCAGCTAAGATAGAAGGAGCAATTTTATAATCTGGCATATAAGTCTCGAGATACGCGCAATAGCGTCAGTAAGAAAAACAAAGATTTGCTTATTTTAAAGGGAAAGGGCAACAAAAGTAAGGAGCAACTGTGATAATCTAATGAGCAGTTAAGGTCGTAAAAATCTAATTATGAAAAAAACAGTCAGCTTTCTTAAACAAACCATTGCACTCTCTTTAACGCTTGTAGCAGGCTGGATTTATTCTTTAACTACAGTCTTAACCCTGCTAACAACACTATCGAGCATTACTTATGCAGAAGAACCCCAAAACAAACCCTATTACCTGCCCGATATTGAAAACAAAAGAAGCCAACTTTTACTAGAACATATGCGCATGCTTAACCGCGAAAATGAAGTGGTTATGCTCGACGCCGAAGAATCGTTTTATGGGCTTTTTTTGGCAGAAGAAACTGGCAATCCACAAGGCGCTGTTTTAATTTTGCCCGACATTCAGCAGCATGGCCATTGGCCAAAAATGATCGCACCATTAAGAGAATATTTACCCAGATTTGGCTGGGCAACCTTGAGTATTGAGCTGCCCTACCCTCCCGCTAAAGTAAGAATTAGTCGAGACCAAGCTGAACCTGAAGAAACATCTAAAGAAACAACTGAAGAAACAACTCAAGAAACAACTCAAGAAACAACTGAAAAAACAACTCCAGCATCAACAGATGCCATCGCTGCCTACCAACAACAAATGCGAGCTCACATTAATGCAGCCATTAACTATTTAAAGTCGCGCAACCAACTTAATTTAGTCATTGTGGGTTATGGTGCCAGCGCTTCTTGGGCCATCGATTATGCCCACCAACAAACAGGCAAAGGACTCACGCTTATTACCATAGACGCACTTAACAACGCTTGGGCACCAGAAAATATTCAGCAACAAATTGAGAAAATACAAGTGCCTTATCTTGATCTTATTCACCCAGATCAACAACTCGTTCAACGCTTGGCGCGACAACGGCTAAAAATAATGCGAACCTCGGGTAATAACCAATATCAACAAATCACTACAGCAAACATTGCAAACTACAAGAGCCCTGAAAACTCAACAACACGGCGTATTAGAGGTTGGCTTATGACTAACGCCGGGGGCAAAAAAATTAATCTTGCGCGTTAGCTACTTTAAGCATCAATTTTTGCTTATTCTTTTTATTGATCATTAATGGATACTTGCACAACTTAATTCCATGAAACAACCAAAAACACCAACGCCACTGGTTTTAAATCGGTGCATTCAAAACATGCTTAAAGACGCAACAGTCACTGCTCAGTTTCTGCCACAATGTGAAGAAATAAAACTCTGGCTGGTTGATCCTAAACCCATGCAGCGGCCTTTTAGCCAAGAAGAAATTCTAGCCATTCAAGCCTACCCCGCTTATTGGGCTTTTTGTTGGGCCAGCGGCCAAGTGCTAGCGCGTTATATATTAGATAATCCAGAAATTGTAAAAAATAAACGAGTTATGGATTTTGGTGCAGGCTCTGGCGTAGTCGCCATTGCCGCAATAATGGCAGGAGCAAAACAAGTGATTGCCTGCGACATTGATCCCGACGCATTACTGTCTTGCCAAGAAAACGCCAAACTCAATAACATTAGCTTTGACCTTCATCACGATTTATTTGAATTTGACCAAGAGCTCGATTTACTCATTGCTGCTGATGTACTTTACGACAAAGCCAACTTACCTTTACTGGATGTATTTTTACAAAAAGCACCAGAAGTTTTAGTTGCAGACTCACGAGTTAAAAACTTTAATTTCCCGCCTTATTCAGCCATCGGTCACATAGAGTCTTTTACCGTACCCGATCTAGATGAGTTAGATGAATTTCGTCGAGTAAACCTATACAGAGCAGCCCTAAAGACTAGTTAAACAACCAAAAGATTAGCTAGATAACCAAAAAGTAACCGGGCCATCGTTAACCAAAGCCACCTTCATGTCCGCACCAAAAGAGCCCGTGGCAACATGAATATTCATTGCCTTGGCTTTGGCGATAAATTCTTCATACAAGTTTTCAGCCAACTTAGGATCAGCAGCCTTAGAAAACCCGGGGCGTAAGCCCTTATGTGTTTCAGCTGCTAAAGTAAATTGAGAAACCACCAGCAAACTGCCGTTTATCTGCTGGACATTTAAATTCATCTTATCGTCTTGGTCAGCAAATACGCGATAATGGCTGACCTTATGTAACAGTTTATCAAGGGCAGCTAAGTCATCACCCTTTTCTACTCCTAACAACACCAATAAACCTTGCTGTATGTCGGCGATGGTTTGCCCTTCTACCTTAACGCTCGCTTCTGAGACTCTCTGGATCAATGCTTTCATACTTATCTCTTGAATGACTTTTTTGAATGACTTTTTTAAATTGGGCTGTTAAATAGCCTAATCAATATAAAGTAGATTGAGTTTGTAGGCCTCTGCTGTCATTATATTTGAATGAAAAAAATAAAAAACACTGCATGGCTATGCAGCCTAATTGTCTGCTTGACGGCCACCAGCTTTGCCACCGAAATTTATATATCCATCGATGAAAATGGCAATCGTATCTTTTCTGACGTACCCGGAAAAGAATCACGCACGCACAAACTAAAAGAAATCAGTACGATTCCTGCCATCAAGATACCACAGCGCACCAACGCAAAAGCCAGAGATAATAGCGAAGACCCTCAAGCCTACCAATCTATTCAAATTATCAGTCCGTCACCAGACAGCCACTTAAACAGAGGTGAACTCGGTAACTTTATTATTACCGCGCAAATATCACCACCACTGCAAGAACAAGACGAAGCCGTCTTGCTATTTGATGGCCAAGAACTCAGCAGTGGCAATCAACTAAGCTGGCAAATAAATAATGCCGATCGCGGCACCCATAACTTAAAAGTCATCGTTCGCCAACGTGATAACCAAATAGTCAAAATATCCAGTCCAAGCCAGAGTATCCACGTTAGGCGCTAACCTATAAAAAGACTAAGGCACCCTCGCCAACGCGCAACACTTATGCACCACGCCAATGCACCATATTAATGCGGAAAATACAAAGATGCGCACCAAAGTAGAGCATTTTTAACACCAATGCTCTATTTTATTTCTTCCGTGAGTTATTATCTTCAGCTAGGCCACTAGCAGTCTCCATTACCTCGATTAGCCTGAATGCCAACATGGTTTAGTTATTGCATAAGCCTTGATAAATAGGAATTAATTACATGATCGCATCGGCAGTGCTTAACCAACAATTATTAGAATATTTAAATACCAGCATATTATTGCTCGACACAGATCTATGCGTTATTTATATGAACCCAGCAGCCGAAGTATTACTGCAAGTAAGTGGTCGTAAAGGAGCCGGCGAGTCATTTTACGATCTTGCGTGGGAATCTGAAGCAGATAAAAAAGCACTACACCGGGCACTCAAAACCGGCTTTACCTTCACTAAACGTGAAACAGAGATTATTTTACACAACGCTCGCGCGATTACTGTTGATTATAGCGTTAGCCCCATCATGCACCCAGAAAGTCACTCACCTTGTTTATTAATAGAAATTCAAGGGCGTGATCGTTTACTAAAAATTTCACGCGAAGAACAAATCATCTCCAAGCAAGAAACCACCCGCGAATTAGTGCGTGGCTTAGCACACGAAATTAAAAACCCGCTGGGTGGCATTCGCGGTGCAGCACAACTTTTATCGCGCACGGTGCCCGACAACTCCTTAGATGAATACACCAATATCATCATCGAAGAAGCCGATCGTTTACGCGACTTAGTCGATCGCTTATTAGGTTCAAATCAGCTACCAAAGCAAGAAGCCACCAATATCCACGAAGTGCTAGAACGGGTCTGCCAGCTGGTCGCAGTAGAACAAGTAGGCAGCCTTCATATTGTTCGTGATTACGATCCATCGATTCCTGAATTTATTAGTGATAAGTCACAGCTGATTCAAGCGACTCTTAATATTTGTCGCAATGCTGTGCAAGCCATGGTCGAGTCAGAAACCGTTAAGCCGACTCTCAAGCTCAAAACCCGCACCAAAAGTCAGTTCACCATTGGTAATCAGCGTCATCGTTTAGTGGCCCACATCACCATAGAAGATAATGGTCCGGGTATTCCTGCGCAGTTAAAAGACAATTTATTTTACCCCATGGTCAGTGGGCGCGCCGCAGGTACCGGATTGGGTTTATCCATCGCACAGTCTTTGATTAACCAACACAACGGCATCATCGAGTACGACAGCGAAGCTGGCCGCACCGCCTTTTCTATTTACCTTCCCCTTAAACTCGCTTAGGAGCAATCACTATGAACACTGTATGGATTATTGACGACGACAAATCCATTCGTTGGGTGCTCGAAAAAGCATTAGAACAAGCCGATATTCCTTGCCGTGTATTCGACAGTGCAGAGTCCATTATGGGGCTGTTAAAAAAACAGCAACCTGCCGCGATAATGACCGACATTCGCATGCCGGGTATCGATGGGCTCACGCTACTATCACAGGTCAACGAGGCTTATCCTGAGCTGCCGGTTATTATTATGACCGCCCATTCCGATTTAGACAGTGCAGTATCGTCTTACCAAAGTGGAGCGTTTGAATACCTACCTAAACCGTTTGATGTAGATGATGCCGTTACCTTAATTAGACGCGCCATTGCACATTCTGAAGAACAACGCGCTGCAAAAAGTACCGAAGAAGAACTGACAAAACACACCGAAATTATTGGCGAAGCACCTGCCATGCAAGAAGTGTTTCGTGCCATTGGCCGCCTATCGCAATCGAACATTACCGTGTTAATTAATGGTGAATCCGGCACGGGTAAAGAACTCGTCGCACATGCGTTACATAAGCACAGCCCAAGGGCGAGTGAAAACTTTATTGCCCTAAACATGGCAGCGATTCCAAAAGACTTAATCGAATCAGAATTATTTGGCCACGAAAAAGGCGCTTTCACCGGAGCCGGTGGCCAACGCCGAGGACGCTTTGAGCAAGCCAATGGCGGCACTTTATTTTTAGATGAAATTGGTGACATGCCCGCCGATACCCAAACTCGCTTATTACGGGTATTAGCCGACAGTGAATTTTATCGTGTGGGTGGCGCAACGCCAGTTAAAGTAGATGTTCGTATTATTGCCGCCACCCACCAAGACCTTGAAGGTTTGGTAAAAGAAGGCCGTTTTCGCGAAGATTTATTTCACCGTCTCAATGTAATTCGTATTCATATTCCACGCTTAGCCGATCGCCGTGAAGATATTCCGCGCCTACTAAAGCATTTTTTAAATTCTGCGGCTGAAGAATTGGAAGTTGAAGTCAAAACTTTAAAACCAGAAACCTCTGCCTACTTAGCAAAACTAGATTGGCCGGGTAATGTGCGTCAATTAGAAAATACCTGCCGCTGGATTACAGTAATGGCATCTGGCAGAGAAGTTCATATTAACGACCTTCCTCCCGAGTTATTAGACCAACAAGGGATTGCACAATCCTCAGGAAACTGGGAACAATCTTTACGCTATTGGGCCGACCAACAACTCGCTCAAGGTACGCCAGCGTTACTCGATATTGCAGTACCTATCTTTGAGCGCATTATGATAGAAAGCGCCCTTAAACATACAGCAGGTCGCCGCAGAGATGCCGCTGTATTATTAGGCTGGGGACGTAATACCTTAACGCGTAAAATCAAAGAGTTAAACATGGATTCAGAAGAAGCTAACGAAGATGTAAACGAATAAAACCCTTACGGTTAGCGCACGATCTCGCGCCAATACAACCTGCGGTCATTTCCTCGGAATTGACCAAAGGTGACTGTTCCAAACGGGTTGTCAGCATAATTACCATCGTCATTATTTTCAGTGTTGAGCCAGGGTAAATATGAATTCGTATCTTGCTGATACTTGCTCGAGCCTTGATTACCTAAACCAGCTGCATCAAAATGAATAGAGCCTTCACCAGAAATTATGTTTGAAGTTAGTGGTGGAGAGGCAGGCAATATTTCATTATCTCCACCAACATTACTCAGTGTTAAAACCGTACAGCTATCATCTGTATTGACAACAAATCTCGTTCCATCAAAATATTCCGTTTGCACCATCATATCTAAAGGGGATGTTTCTGGGCCAAATACGTTATTCAATTTTAATTGGCCAAAACGCACATCTAAATTACCCGCCAACGCTAGCGCATTACAATTTCCATCCGTGGTGCAACTTGTACTGGTATCAGCTCGCATATTCAAACCGTTTAATGGGCTGACATTACCATCGTTGTCCGCTAATTGAATACCGATTTTTAAATCCTGATAAGGGCCGTCTAGCACATTAGGCGTACCCGAAGCTAAACGATTAAAACTGCTCGTATTAGAAAAAATATAATCGCCACTACCCCAGCTAGTAGAACCAAATCCGCTTAACCTTGGTTTGTAATCAACGCCTTCGTTATTATTTTCTGCTACTAAACTTATGGTTGCCTTAGCAAAACCACCGCCATAATTTAATGTTTTAACACCCGCCGCATTACGTGCTTCTAACTCATAACTAATATTAATTCCCGGCTGATTCATGTAACTAAAACTATCACCACCAGCAGGAACGCAGCTATTGGTTAATACAGAAGAAATAAGAGAAAAACTGGCGGGGTAAAAACGCCCAACGTTGGTTTTAACGCCTATTATATTCGCACCAGCAGCCGATAAATAATTATTTAAACTCACATCAAGATCAATAATTCCTACTTCATCCCAAGATAAATTAACAGCAGGATTTCCATCTGTAATTCCTGCAGTAAAAAACCCTGCTCCTGCCGAAGTGTTGATAGTAGTCGATGAAAGATTGCCAACATTACCTGGATTCGGAAGTGTTAATGTGTGGGTAATTGCTAATGACTGAGCACTGCCATTTAGCTCTTGGCCAAAGTTAGGTGTACTCGTGTTGTTAGTCACATCGCTGCCAGCATCTGGAAAACCATCATTATTAGTATCATCAATTGCTTGCCAATTTACTGCACGAACCCTCATCGAAAAATCAGAACCCGCACTAACAAAACGCGTGCCACCTGAGTTGCTTGCTTCATAGTCACCCGTTAAGCCTAAGTCAAAGGTAAATGGTCGTACTACAAATTCGTTACTACTGCCTGTTAATGTGAAGGCGGGATCAAAATCTGGATTAGGCGAAGGCTCTGGAACATTTAAATTCGCATGAAGTTGTATTTTACCCGCATCAGGAAAAGTAAAATGAAAAGGTGCGCTGCCATTAGCATCAAATATCATATTAAGATTTGTATACGCTAAACCACTGTTATCATCTGTTCCGGTTATATTTTTTGTTTCATCAGCACTAACTAACAACTGTGCGGTACTACAACTATCAGGATCAACACAGCTATAAGCCAAGCTGACCGTCTGCGGCCCTGACAGAGCAACTTCACAGGCACCTGTGTCGGTATTGGTTCTAACCGCTCTCAACTCTAAGCTTTGATTATTAGGCGCTACACTTGAAGACTTGCCTGATATTTGCGTAGTGATCGGATTATTATCAGTATTACTAGCATCGGCATAAAAACGAAAAGCGGCATCTAAGAAAGAAATTCTAGGGTCTTCGCTAGTGCCATCCTCGTCAGAAAATGTACCATCGGTCACATCGATATCAATATTTGCTAAAGCCGATGTTTGCTGTAAATAAAAACTCGTACTAGAAGTACCTGCGAGGATTGTCACTGGCGAAGAAATTATTTCTGTCACTGCTGGCGTTGTCGTGATACTAATGTTGGTATCACTAAGAACATTTACGGGATCATGATCAATGTTGTGAGCCGTAAGAGTGACCTCTGAGCCTTCACATGTTAGCCCAGGGCTCGTAACAGAAATATCATAATGGTCGACAATAACAAATGTTTGTATTGGCTGAGCTGCGCAAACTTTTAAATCACCAATTTCATGGATATTTGCCGAACCACCAGTTGATCCAGTAAAAGACACTACCCAGTTTTCAGGCACCACTGCTTGATTAGTATTTAAATCATAAATATTAAATTGTGGAATCACCGTTTGATAAGATGAACCTGTTCCTGTTGTATCTCGCTGAACACTGACAGTTGCGACTCCACCTCCAGACGTATGATCAATAATAATTTTATAACGGTGTCCTAGATTTGGATTGTTACCGCTTTGATCTATACCTGGTGTTAAGCTAGAAGTTCCCGTCAAGAAAGGATAACCCGAAGTTCCATTACCCGATCCTCGCAAAGAAATACTATCTAGCACTCGACTATTGCTACCGCCCCCCTCTCGACCTTCTCCACTAGTCGAAAAATTACCATATTCATCTAAACCAACTCCAAGCCAACCACCCGCAAAACCATTAATACCCGTTTTTTGTGCATAACCTAAAGAACCACCAAATGCGCCAGCTGTAGGGGTAACTGAAGCATCCGAAAAGTTAACAGAGATTCCGTCCGCACCACTGCCACCGTAGCCATAGTAATCAAATTCAATTTCTATTCTATTGTCTGCTCCTGGAAATTGATTCAATAGTGTTGCAAAAGTAGAAACATCATTCGATGCATCCGTTAAACGCAAGCGCCCATTAGCAACAATCGTTGGATCTAGAAAAGAACCACTACTATTTCCCACAGACCAACTATCAGATAAATCACCGGGGCCAACAAAATTATCGGTAATACAATTGATTCCGCACGATAATGAAAAGCTAGCAGAGCTATTATTCTCGATACTATTACCATCAAGATCTTCTACATTATTAACAGTCAGTGTATAAGGGGTTAAGTCGCTTAGATCATTTGCGAGAGTTAAAGTGACGGTGTTCGAAGCAACCGATGCTTGTGTTATTGCTATGGAATTTAACCCTGCACTCACTAACGAATAATTATTAATATCTTCAGCTGTACTAGCATCAAGGGGTTCTGAAAATTGTATGTCTAGTGTGGATAAATTATCGCAACTAGTAACTACAGTGTTTATTTCGGGAGCGACGACCAAGGGGGCTAAAACGACAGTATGTGATACACCATCATCATTACTTACCGTTGTAAAAGCATCTCGACTTCCTGTTGATTCTGCGTTTGTTAATAACTGATAAGCAGACATCGCAGTGAGACCAAAGTAATCACCACCTGTCTCTAAATCATAAATTTCAGTCATTGCATTATTAGGGGTAAATGATTGATTACCCGCTTCTAATGAATAAAATGTAATTAACATTCCATTAGGATTTGTAGGATTCACTGAATTGGCTCTAATATTGCTGCCATTCATTCCTGTATTTGTTGCAAAGCCATCAATGGGCATAATGTTAGCACCGCGATAGACTTGCATATTAATAATTACGTAACGTGGATTTCCCCAGCTCCAAGGGTAGCTTGCTGTCGGAGTATTTACGACATCATCATTGGTAGCTACTTTATAATAAACGGACTGTAACACATTATCATCTTGCTGCTGACTCCCTATTTCTGTCCAACCTGACGGGGATGCTATCGAACTTCCACTGTAACTATCACGAATGGTGATATGTGTAATTAAGACATCACCAACAGCCAAGTTAGAGGGTGCGGTGAATGTATAATTCGTAACACGCCCTGAAGCACTAGCATTACTTTCAAAAGTAATCGCTGCAAATGTATTCACACTCAGCAGTAATGATAATGTTATAAAGATTCGTAAAGCAACTGTAATTGCTGAGTTAATTATCATTTTAACCGTACCTCTATCGTGCGCTGGGAAATTCCACTGCTGCAGCTACCCGTGCTAACGATGGTGCAAAACGTTTCACTATTAGCGACAAAACTGGTGCAGTTTGTTTCAGCTTTGCATTGACTTAAGCCTGGCTCGGTAAAATTATAAGTCACGTTTTCAGTTCCTCCGCACGCACAAGGCTCTGTACTCAATACACTTTGTGATCTTAATTGCGCACCACTTTCGGCGGCATAAAATGCTCTAGCAGAAAGTACATTCTGGCTGTACGCTTGGCTGCTACTCGCCGTTAATTGATTCACGGCTACGGCAATTAAACTCATTATAATGATAATAAACAGCGCAACGGGTAAACCCAGCCCTGCCTGCTTGGTATTAAGGAACATTGCGCAATTGAACCTCTTGGCTAACATTAATCAACTCACTTGCGTCGTTAGGCCGAACAATGCTTACACTCATTCTCACTACCGCATTTCTTTGTAATTGTGCAGGGCTGTAGTTAAACGATAGATTCTGCAAGGAATCTGCAATCAAGACTTTATCCGCGCTTGCAAAGGGAATGCTATTTTCATCTGGGTAGAAGCCATAATTCTGATAACGCCATAAACGCCCATTGCTATCGTTGCAAAAACTGATTGGCTGGCTAACCAAATAAAATCGTTTTTTAGGTGAGTCTGTTGGAAAGCGATAACTCGCTCCATCGGTAAAGGTAATGGTTTGCAGATTCTCATCGGCCGAGCCCACTGCCCCAACCGTACTGGCAACTGCAGTCGCTTTATTGGCGTCATAAACAGACTCAGAGCTACTAGGATAGACCGCTACATAACCGCTTTCTCCACCCACTGCATTTACAAACTGAATACTTTTAAAGCTAGTAGCAGCACTGGCGGTAGGCACCGAAAGATAAACTGAACTGTAAAGTATTGGCACCAACTCTAAACATTGATTACCACCATCATCAAACACACGCACACTGTTTGGCAAGGCACGGCGCGCATCGCGCAAAACTTTTTCTACCGCAATTGTCGCGCTACTGGCTAATGCTTGGCGCGCACCGGTATCCACTAAACCCTCTGCCGACAAGGCAATAAAACGTACGCTGCCCGTGGCTAATATGCCAAGCACAACAATGACCATAATCAGTTCAACCAAGGTAAAACCTGCAGGTTTTTTTATACCTTTAATACATGGTTTGTTCATAAATCTGCCCTATAGGCTGAAAATACAAGCGCTTCATTGGTCGGTGAGGTAATGGTTAATTGGATGAGCTTACTGTTATTGGAAGTATTGCCTTGAGCGTCGACACAAGTCACTGCAACTGAAACTTGATAGCCGCTGTAAGTGGATGCTAAACCAGATGTTTGATCAAGAAACCGAGCGGTTTCTGTTAAGCCATTATAATCATCAACATCGTTGTAAAGGTCACGGCTACTCTCCCCGCTATCGGGGCCAAGGGCACTCGAACAACCGCCCACAGAACCACCACCAACTGGCGAATCTTCTTGATATTTCATCGCTAAAATTTCATCAAGATACGCTTGTGAAAGCTGCGTCGCTTTAGTTTGCCATAACGGATCGGCGTTTTTACCCACGGCATTGAATACACTGCTCGACAATGCAGCCAAAGCAATACCTAATACCACAATGGTAATCACTAACTCTATTAAACTAAAACCCTTTTGTTTATGTTTATTGTTCATACACCATAACCTTAGGGTAAACACGCGCCTTCGTAGGCGTATCCTGATGGGCTTATACACAGCTCTTTGCTGGCCACAGAGGCCGACGGAGTGTCGATGCACACACGTAACGCACTGGATGGAGCTTTGTTACCATCGCCATCAAAATTTAAGATCAATGGCGTCGCCGTTGCTGCCGTTAAGGCTGAGCAACTGGCTGAAAAATCGGTGCCATAATGCACTTGTTCGTTATCGCGCTCTACTTGAGCATTATAGTTTATTGGGCCAGAGGTAATGTTTAAAAACCAGTTATTAGTATCACCGGTGATCTGTAATTGAGTTTGCCCAGCACTGCTAGCACTATTAACAGATGAACGTGACATGGCAGTTTGCTGAGCCAGTCTTGCTGAGGCAATGATTTGGTTTTTAATAATGGTAGTAGAATAACTTTGAGAAGAAGATAATCGACTAACCGCGAATGCGGAAAGGATTCCCAGCAAGATGATTACTGTAATGAGTTCGATTAAAGTAAAACCTTGCTGGGGGTGTTTCATGCTAGTAGCGAGAAATTAACAACCGCTGCTAACAACCGCGATAGTTGGTACTTTGTTAGCCGCAGCAGCCGTGTAAGTAACTTTGCAGTCTGTTTGTAACGTATAAACACGTGCTGACGTTTCAGTAGCACCACCACCAGAAGCGACAAAAGCAGCGTCGATCTGAGCTGCTGCATCAATTCCTGCAACATCAGCAATCGGATAACCATTGATCAAGGTAACATCTGTTGCACCCTCTAAAACTACCTTAGTTCCTGTGCTACCGCCCACTAACCATTTGGCATGAGCAATATTAGAAGCAGCTTTAAGAGATCCGGCTAAACCTTGAAGGCTTGCGGTTCTTGCTTCGCCACCCAAATCAGCAAAACGCGGTAGTGCGAATGCCGACAAGACACCAAGAATCACGATCACCATGATCAATTCGATTAACGTAAAACCTGCTTGTTGTTTGATCTGTTTCATAGATCTCTCCTAAAGATAAACTTAATTAAAATTTTTTAAATAACCTTGTTTTGACCTTATTTTAAAGGCTGTTTTAAACAGGGTTATTCAAAAAAAGTTTCTATTTGACCTGACCTCAGATCATATTCAATTCGCCAGCCTTTGTCATTCAACAAGTAGCGATAAATACACACACCTTGATGTAACTCTGCATGATATGTGAATACTCCAGGTGAAGCAGAAGTATTAATCGTATCAGTTAGGGTCTCCACTTTTGCTGTGGTATCTTTTAATAAGCCACTCCATAGCCTTGTACATGTTGAGTTATTTAAAGCAAACCCTGTTGAAATTAAAGAATCTAATTGATCTTTATTAATCGCATCAACTGGCCAGCCTGTTTTACTCATTAATACATTGTCTTCGCCAAACCCTTGCAATAAAGAAGATCCATCACTTGACCTTACCCACTCACTTGGCCCTTTAGAGAGCCAGAGATGACGAGACATATTCACAGCTGATTGCAAAGATTTTGCCGTTAGCTGTAAATTTGGTTTCTTATAAGCATCGTCTTGTAAAAAATCAATCTTCGACACTAATAAGGCAATTAAAATTGTAATTATGATCAACACAACCGTGAATTCTAATAGAGTAAAAGCCCGTGCTTTATATCTACCGAATATATACCCACCGCCATTAGCACCACTGATGCCACTGCTGCTGTTAGCTTTATTATTATTAAGTGTAGACAACAATCTTAAATATGCCATTAGCCTCCACCCATAGCACCGCTAAGATCCCAAATAGGTAAGAACACACCCAAAGCTAATACCAATACCATGATACCTAAGAATACTAGTAAAATAGGTTCAATCGAATCAGCTAATTGTTTCAATTCGTAATCAATTTCTTCTTCGTAAAAATCCGCTACATCGCTCAGTAACTCATCGATCGAACCGGTTTCTTCACCAACTGCCATCATTTGCAATACCAACGGAGTAAACAACCCAGTTGCAGATGCAGTACTAGTTAAGCGCTCACCACGCTCTACACCCCGATACATATCTTCGATGGCCAAGCCGATGTGTTTATTGCCCACACTTTCAGAGACGATCGACAATGCTCGTAAAATGGGTACACCAGAAGTCATCATCATGGCAAAAGAGCGGGCAAAGCGAGACAAAGCAATGCGTTTAAACAAACCGCCAAATAACGGCAAAGACAGTAAACGAGTATCACGCCACAGTTCACCCTCCGGGGTTTTCACAAACTTAATCCAAGCGAACACACTGCCGCCAAAAATCAACAGCATTAACCACCAATAATTGATAGTGAACGACGAAGTAGCCATTAATATCTGGGTGGCCAAGGGTAAATCAGCACCAAGTTTGGCAAATACATTAGCAAAACTGGGAATAACCACGACATTGATTACGCCCATCGCTATCGCCATCGCTGCAAGCACAAACATCGGGTAGCGGGTAGCCGATTTAATGCGTTTTTTGGTTTCTCTTTCTAACTCCAAGTGCGCGGTAAGCTTTTGAAAAGCCAAATCTAAACGCCCAGTATTTTCACCCACGTGCACCATGCTGATAAAAATAGGCGAAAATATTTCGGGAAACTGACGAAACGCCGAAGCCAATTCAGATCCAGACACCAAGGCATCAGAAATTTTATTCAGCACTTCAACCAACCTAGGTTTATCACTGGATTCGGCTAAACCATTTAACGCACGAATAATCGGAATGCCCGCCTTGGTAAGTGCGTATAACTGGCGAGTTAATAGTACTTGATCATCAAGGGTGATTTTTTTCGGTGGCAGTAATGATTTAGAAAAAATCGACTCAGTTGTTTTTTCTGCAGTGGCCGATTCTTCAAATAAACTGGTTAAAATAATATTTTTTTGTTGCAGCTCTCTGGCAGCAAGAGCATGACTACCTGCCTCTAATAGCCCAGAAATTTGCTGACCACTTTCATCTCGCCCAGTATATTTGAAGCTCGCCATTTTATACTCCGTCGCCTAAGCTAGCGCTCACTCGGAACACTTCTTCGAGGGAGGTCACACCTTGGCGTGCATAATCTAGCGCACACAAGGCCAACGGTCTAAATCTTGGGTGAGCATTGGCAGCACCGGCAAAATCGTCCATTGAATTATTACGCATAGCCGCAATCATGGTGCTGTCCATTTCTAACAACTCATAAATACCGATACGCCCGTTGTAACCGGTATTATTGCAGTGATGACAACCTCTGCCTTTTTTGTAACGGGCAACCAACGAATCTTTATCGAGTGCCATTAACCAAGTGCGCTCTTGCTCTTCTATTTCACAATCTTCTTGGCAGTGATCGCACAAACGTTTTACTAATCGCTGTGCCATAACGGCACGTAATGACGAGGCAACTAAATAGTTATCAACACCCATGTCCAATAAACGCATGGCAGTAGAAACTGCGTCGTTGGTGTGTAATGTTGATAGCACCATGTGACCTGTCATGGCGGCTCGCAACCCAATTTCGGCGGTTTCATGGTCACGCATTTCGCCCACCAAAATCACATCGGGGTCTTGACGTAACGCAGCACGTAAAACCGTCGAAAATTCTAACCCCACTTTTGGGTTAACCTGAACTTGATTGATTCGAGGTAAGCGGTATTCGATAGGATCTTCGGCGGTGATGATCTTTTTTTCTTTAGTATTTAAAATATTCAAGGCTGCATACAAGGTCGTGGTTTTACCACTACCGGTTGGCCCTGTTACCAAAACCATGCCATGAGGACGCTGGATTAAATATTTAAAGCGCTCTTGAATATCTTGGGGCATCCCTAAAGAATCTAAATCAAGTAAACCACCGCTTTGGTCTAATAAACGCATAACCACCGATTCACCAAATTGAACCGGCATGGTTGAAAGACGCACATCAATGCTTTTGTTTTTAACTCGGATATTAAAACGCCCGTCTTGTGGAATACGCTTTTCTGAAATATCCAACCCCGACATGATTTTTAAGCGCGATACTAATGCCGAAGCAATTCGACGCTCTTTCATGACTTGTTCTTGTAAGTCGCCGTCGATACGCATACGGATTCTAAGCTGGGCTTCTTCTGGCTCGATATGAATATCAGACGCTTTAACTTGTACGGCGTCTTCAAAAATACTTTGTAATAATCGAACAACAGGCGCTTCGCTACTGTCAGTGTTTGAAGCCAACTCTGAAATATCAAAATCGCTATCAGAAAGCTCACCTTCTAACTCACCAGCAATAGAGGCAATTTCATCTTGGCGTCGATAAATACTATCCAGTGTTGATAACAGATCGTCTTCAGAAATAAACGCCGGCAATACCGGTCGCTTTAAGTGACGCTGAAGATCGTCTATTACCATTAAATCGGTTGGGTCCGACATGCCAATCAGTAAACCATTAGACTGTTCGGCTAACACGATACAACGATAACGGCGGGCATAAGTTTCTGGTAATATTTTTACAATACTGGGCTCAATACGATAACGATTGAGATCGATATAGGGATAATGAAAATAGTCGGATAAGCACGACAACAGTTTTTCTTCACTAATAAATTGCAGGTCGATTAATACCCGCCCCACTTTTTTACCCGTTCGTTTTTGCTCTGCCAGTGCTTGCATTAATTCAGACTCGGTAATAAAGCCTTTTTCTACCAGCAAGTCACCGACCCGAACTTTTTTATTTACGTCTACTTTAGCTGTCATTGCGATTACTCCCAGCTCGTTCCATGCGTTGTAACCGAGTGGCGATCCATTGTTTTTGACTACTTGTGGGCAACGATGAATTCAAAAGATTTTCATAAATCGATTGTGTTTTATCGGAATAACCAAGCTTTGCAAAATTTAATGCCATCGCTAACTGCCACTTAACTTGATTGGGCTGTTGCTGGGTTAATTCAGCATAATATTGATTCGATAGCTCGTAATGAGCAAACATTTGTAAGCCCGGAGCGACTAATTGAAACCACGCTAGGCTGTTATTATTTTGACTCACTACAAAATCTCGCAGCTCTTCACCCTTACCTTGTTGTATTAATATTCTAGCCTTTAATCTTAAATATTCATCTTTATCATCTGCAACAATGGCTGCATCAATCCATGCAGCTGCAGCTGAATATTGCTTCTTTTTATATGCTTGCAGCGCCAACTGGTATTGCTTAAACCCTGGATTTTCTACCACTTTGATATTAATGGGCTGAGGTTGGGATTGAGTTTTGGATTGAGGTTCGGGCTGCAGCTTGGGCTCAGTTACAATTTCTTGCTTAGCGACACCGGACTCTTGAGTTTTTGCTCTGGTAACTTTTGGCAAGGGTTGCTTAGGGGCTATTTTTTGTTGAGCTATTTTTTGTTGAGCTATTTCTTTCTGAGCTATTTTTTGCTCAGTAATTTGTGGTGCAGCTGCTATTAGTCGCTTCTCTTCTGTTAACGGCTTATCTTCTGTTAACGGCTGTTTTATCTCTGGCGGTAATAACAAAGTTGGAGCTTCAGCAGGTTTATTATCCATAAATATTTCGATGATAGATTCTTTAAAAATCATCTGTAAAGACAAAATAACTAACAAGGCTACAACTAAAACAACAAACAAAAAGCGGGACCAGTTAATTGCTGTTTTGCTTTGCCCAGCCGATTGCAATGGCATATTAGGATACGGTTTAGAAGTATCAGAGTCTAACTGGCGTAACACATCATTAACCAAACTCATGAATAGCCACCCACGATGTTAATAACACAAGTAAAGACACTTCACGCCAATAAAAGCGATTGCCAAGACCGGTTTTTTTAGCACCTTCTGTATCGTTTATTGCTGCTTGCACATCACGTACAGACACATTTTGTTGATTGCTGCCATAAGCACTGAATAGCGACTTTTGTGCAATAATATTTATTAAGCGCGGCACACCCTCTGTCGCCTTAACCATTAGCTTGAGGGCTTTTTTTTCAAAAATCGGCATACCACGATAACCAGCCAATACCATTCTTTGCTGAATATAATGCTGTAAGCTGTCTTCATCCATGGGTACTAATTCGGCACTGTAGGTAATACGCTGTTGAAGTTGACGAAAACGATTTTCGGCTAATAAGGTATTTAACTCTGGCTGACCAAACAGAACAATTTGGATCAGGTTTCTGCTTTCGGCTTCTAAGTTAGATATTAACCGCAATGCTTCCAAACTATCTTCTGGAATACACTGCGCTTCATCAACAACTAATACCACAGCTCGGCCATTTTGTGCCGCTATTAACAGTTGCTGCTGTATTTTTTCTTGTACCTGATAGATATCCAGATCGTTAATATCTAGATTTAGTTCGTGGCCTATTGCTCGCCACAAACCTTCTGGTGTCAGTGACGGGTTGGGGATATAAACCGATACAATACCTTCTTCGTTTAAGCTGTTAAGCAAGCGCCGGCACAGCAAGGTTTTCCCTGTCCCCACCTCGCCGGTGATTTTGATAAAACCTTCGCCAGCTTGCAGTGCATAACTCAGAACGTTAAAACACTCTAACTGTGGTTTGGTTTCAACATAAAGCTCGGTATTAGGCGCCAACGAAAAAGGCTGTTGGCTAAAACCGTAATAGCTTTGAAAACCAGCGACAAGGTTAACTCCTGTACTCATAAACGCGAACTTTTAATTGAACTAGGTCTAAAACCCGAGTTGAAGCCCGAGAAGCGTTCATTAATACGCTCCATTTCTTCATAATGAAACTGACTGTCGACTACTTTTGGCTGAATCAAAATAACTAATTCACTTTGAATAATCACTTCTCTGTTTTGCCCAAATAAAGCACCAATTAATGGAATATCACGCAAATAGGGAATACCAGAAGATGTAACTTGTTTTTGATTTTGCATCAAGCCACCAATCACGACCACTTGCCCACTTTTAGCACGAATAATAGAATCTGTTTCTCTTACGCTGCTGTATGCCAAGGGGACGGTCAACGTACCTGAACTCAGCTGTACATTCTTTTGTCTTTCGCTGACTTCTGTAATGGTTGGATGCACGTGTAAGATCACGTCTTCGCCTTCACCTATTTGTGGTGTTACATCCAATGCAATACCCGAGAAGAAAGGAGTGAAAATAACTTCTGGGAAACTGGTCGTGCTGCTACCACTGGTAGTGGTTGAGGATTTTAATTCGGTAACAAAATATTCATCGTTACCGACTTTTATTACTGCTTTTTGATTATTTACAGTAGAAATGCGTGGGCTAGACAGAACTTTTACATCACCTTGTGTTTCAAGTAATTCAATAACACCGGTGAAGTCACTGGTATTAAAATTGATATTAAATACTCCGCCTATTCCGTCGGGATTCGATAATGCTTCAGACGCCACTGAGCTAACTGCGCTGTAATCGCCACCGTTAAGTTGCCCAGCGCCAAAACTGCTCCACTGAATACCCGATTGAAAACCTTCATTTAATGAAACTTCTAATATTTTTGCTTCAATAAGAACCTGTTTACCCACACTTAATTCGGCTTTCTCTAAAAACGAACCAATGTCTCGAAGCGTGTCGGGCATACCTTTTACAATCACCATGCCAGATTGAGGATCAACAACGATATTAGTGTTTTCTTTTCCTGCAATCATCATATTCAGTGTCATATTTAACTGACCCCAAAAATCACTTGAAGACTCTGTATTCACCTCAGTTGAATTAATTGCAGAGCTGGTTGATGAGGTGTTATTGCTGTCACCAGATTGTTCAGAATTATCTTGAGAGGTTACTTGGCCACTACTCACCCACATGCCAGAAGAACCAGAACGCTTAACGTTTAAGTAGTTAATAGGAAATATTTGAGTTTGAATGGTGCGTGGAAATACCTGTATGCCATAACTTGAAATCGAAAAATCATAAGCATATATATCGGTTATGGCCTCTAGGGTTTCAAGTACGGTGACATTTTTTAGGTTCAGAGTTACTTTACCCGTTAAGCCTTCGTGCAACATGATATTAAAATCGGTTTCATGCACTAGGCTCATTAAGAAAGCTCGAATATCGGTATCTTTAGCTGCGATATCAAAACGATCTTCTTCAACAATTAACTCCGGCTCTGGCGGCAACAACTGCTCAATAAAGTCGCGGTCGTCTTCAGCAACAGAAGCATTGCTATTCTCGTCTTCTGCTTCCCATACTAATAGCGGTTCGTTTTCTTGTGGCTCTTCTTTTTTAGGGTTATTACCACAAGACGCTAATGTTAACGACAAGATTAAAAGCGTTAATATTCTACTTTTCACGATGAAATTCCTTAGTCGTAGATGTCATATTCTCGGTTTTCATAGTCAAAGTGACAATTCGCCCTTTATACCTAACTTTAACCAATTCACCTGTAATTTGGGTAACGGTAGCGCCATCAATAACCTGCCCGGGTACAACCAGGGTGTCATTAATAATGGCGACACTTCTATTCTTTGAATTTAAAATCTGCTGCAACTTAAACTTATTACGCTCGATTGGGCTACCTTTTTCACTAACTGCCGACCATGCGGGGGGCTTCATAGGATCTAAAGAGAAGCTAGCATTCGCAAACAATAACAAAGACAACAGCACAGGTTTGAAAAACTTAAACACCTAATACCTCCTGACTCATACTCAAGGTATATATTTTAATTTTTAATGTGCCTTTAGGGTAGTTAGTACTTTCATATTGAAGGTCTTGCCAAAATAGCTGCCAAGGTAATTCATCTAGTCGCTTTAAATAAGCCAAAGCGCTGTCGTAAGTTGCCTCCAATTCTATTTCAAAAGCATGACGATAAATAAGCGCGCTTTCTTCACTACTACTATCAATGCTAATGGCTTCTTCTGGAAGATTTCTTAACGATAACAAGCGTAATTTTTTATCTTCTGTTAACACGCTTTCTAACAAGGTAACCATTTGCCGGGGGGCAACGAGTGCTTGAGTTAATAGATCAATATCATCTTGTATCTTTTTGCTTTCTTGTAAAATGCTGTTTAGCTCTTCGCGCAAATCAGCATTAGGGTCTTGCTGCAGGGTATTTTTAGTGGCATCAATTGTTACCACTAATGCTTGATTGCTAGCAGTTATCTGCTTGTGCTGATCGATAAGACGTTTTGTATTAAGGGCCATCGGTTCTATTAATAGAAGATACATCAAAACTGCCACGACAAGCACGCTTGTTAACAGAACAATATTCTTTTCTCTAATACTGAGTTTTTCGTACCCTTTAATGACATCTATGTAGGGTTTTTTTTGCCACCAAGTCATTCGTTTTCACCTCCTGCGCTGATTACATTCACAGAAGTATTATTCACCTGCTGTTTAGTTGACAAGAAGAACTGCTTCCAACGCAGCTCGCCTTGTAGAACATTTATCTGCTTAAATGTTCGGCCACGATAAGCATTTTTTTCACCCAATGCAGCAATGTAACGAGATATTTGGTTAGGGTTTTGTGCAAATCCATAAAGCTGAATATCGCTACCTTGGTTCATTATCTCTATTTTGGATAACCATATCCCTTCAATAGCTTGTTGCGATAATTGAGCCACGAGCGGAGTGAAACTGTTTTTTTTGCTGATAGTATCTTGCCTTAAAAAGCTAATAGCTCGCTTTTTGTTTGCCAGCAGCTGTTTTTCGCGCTCGATACTTTGTTCAAGATTTTTATCAACACTCATACTCGGCGCTTGGGCATTTAATTCTGACAAAATATTGGCCTGATAAGCCTGCTCTTTGTTTAAGTCTAGGATTTCAGTTTCTAAATAAGACTGAACAACATATAAAACCAACGCCAATACAATAAGAATCAACCAACTAATTGAGCATACTTTAATAAACTTCAACACGTCTTGTGAAAGCTTTGGCGGGCGAAAACGAGGTAAATATAAATTAATTTGGTGTTTAATTGGCTGCATAAGCGAGTGCTCCCCCTAATGCAGTTATTCGGTCATTAATATCACCATCGTTTACTGGCATAGCAATGCCATCTATTTGTCGCAGTTTTTTGCAGATGTTAGGTTGCTCAATATTAGCAGCCAATGCAGGCTGCATAGTTTCTACCAGCGGTGTTAGGTCTATATTATTGGCCATCACCCAAAGCTGAGTAATTTGCCCCATACCAAGCTGGCTTTCGTAATAATCTAACGATCGCTGAACTTCCAAGATTAAGTTATCCACTTGCTGGGTATCCACATTTGCTTTTGGTGCAAATCCCACATAAGTATCAACAACATCTGTGCTTAGGTCTGCTTCTAATTCATCTAATGCGGTATCAAAGTCGCTGTCAGCATCATCAAACTCAACTTCATCAAGCAAAAGTGGCTCATTGCTTTCTTCTGGTTGTTGGCTAGTTGCACTATCAGCTTGGATAGCCAAAGCATTAAGACCAACCTCTACCTGCCGAGTTAGATATAAAGCACCTTGCTGATACAAGCGAATTGTTCCATAACTCGGCCCTAATTCTAGAATCGCGATACCATCATTAATATTGTTAATCGACAAAATATTAAGCAAGCTGAACTCTGGCACGGTGATTACATTAACACGTAGATTGTTTTGCTCGGCCCAACCGACCCACTTTTTGATAACATTATTGGGGCTAGCCACAACATGCGCCATCGACATACGACCGCGGTAAGCATCCCTAGGTAAACGAACAGCCTGAAGAGCAGTTTCTTCAACCGGTTGATTTAATAAATCGCCAATACGAAATTCGATGGCTGCAGTTAATTCTTCGTCGGGTACTTCTGGGGCTTCCACCAGCAGTAATTCATAATCAGCATCATCTAATACCAATACCGCAGGCATCGGGTGAGTAACATGTTGTTGTAACCATCTTTCAAGCGCAGTTATGCCATCGTCAGAGCGAAAACTAACAGATTCCACAACCCCACGTTCTGAATAGATAACAGCGCTAGGGGTGAGTGTTGATAAATTAATACCAACCCAATGCTTTGGTTTCTTACTATTAAATGGCCAGCGAACAGTCACCCACCAACTCCTTTTGTTTAAATTTAAAGCTCATAGCTTGTAGTTTAGTCTAAAGCTATAAAAATGCACCGTATAGATAAGTCTAATTTTAAATAGTTAACCCATTGAGTACACTCATTTATTAGTCACAAAATACATTTATACCGCCATGTTTAATTTGGTAAAAGCATTTAGTTTCTGGCTGAAGCTTTATCCAACCTTTAAATGCCTTTATTTAACTTTCAATTAGCCACCAGCTTTCTATAATCAACACCTACAATAGCCAGCGCATACTAAAATCAACACCTACTAAGAAGCTACTATGTTTAACATCGTTTTATTTGAACCAGAAATACCGCCCAACACCGGTAACATCATTCGCTTATGCGCCAATACCGGCTGCCAACTGCATCTTATCAAACCACTGGGGTTTGATATGGAAGAAAAAGCACTGCGCCGTGCAGGCTTGGATTACCACGAATGGGCCAATGTGCGTATTCACGAAAACTACGCCGACTTCTTAGAGAAAGAACAACCCAAAACACTTTACGCCCTAACCACTAAAGGCAAAGCTACGCATTCGGAAACTCAATTCAAAGACGGTGATTTTTTGATGTTTGGCCCAGAGACTCGCGGCCTGCCAGAAGATGTGCGCATGAGTATTCCATTTGAACAGTGGCTACGCCTGCCCATGATGCCCGATAGCCGCAGCATGAATTTGTCGAATACCGTAGCGGTGATGATCTTTGAAGCATGGCGCCAAAATGGCTATGCGGGCGGGAGCTAGTTTTCAAGGTTTGCAAAAAGTAGCAGCCACAAAAAAACCCAATGCTAATTTGATTAATAATCAAACAAGTATTGGGTTCTTTTTAGCAATCAGATACCGCGCAGTAATTACCGTATTACTGAACAGTTTCTTCCGCCGCTGGCGCTTCAGTTTGCTGAGCTTGCGCCTGCTGATACAAGGCTTCGAAGTTAATCGGTGCTAGCATTAATGCTGGGAAGCTGCCCTTAACAACCAACTGGTCGATGGTTTCTCGCACGTATGGAAATAAGATGTTCGGGCAAAAAGCACCTAGCATGTGCTTAAGCTGTTCGCCTTCGATGCCTTTAATATGAAAGATACCGCCTAGTACAACTTCAACTAAAAAAGCTGTTTGGCCATCGTTTTCGGCAGTTGCGGTTACTTTTACGTCTACTTCATAAGTGTCGTCAGCCAATTTGCGAGAACGGCTATTTAGATCCAGCTTAACTTCTGGCTTCCACTGCTTTTGGAAAGATTCTGGAGCATTAGGTGATTCGAAAGATGAATCTTTAACGTAAAAACGCTGTAGTGAAAATTGACCCTGGTCTTGCTCAGCCATGATATATCCTTAATTTTTATTAGTTTGTTTACAATTATAAAAGCACTGCTTATTTACCGCATACAGGTACTTATATTAATGATCTTTACTTAGTAACCACTGGAAGGTTTTGGTTTGTCCATTCCAGCATACCGCCAGTTAAGCGGAAAGTTTGAAAACCTTTTTGCTTTAACGCTTTGCCAGCCATACCAACACTTTGGCCCGACTTGCATACTAATATAATGGGGTGTTCTTTTGAAGTATCGAGCTCTACCATACGATCTGCTAAAGATGCATAAGGGATATTAATAGCATTAACTAAGTGACCAGCGTCATATTCTTTCTTGTCACGAATATCCAATACAACCGCATTTTGTTTGTTAATCATCTGAGTGGCTTGCGCTGTGCTGACACTGGCACCGCTGCGCTGATTGTTGTCCCATAAAAAAGCCGCTAAAAATGCGCCCCAAATGCTGACTAACACCCAGTTATTATTAATAAAATCGAATACTTGTTCCATAACCTAGTTACTGCCTATTTTTTTGTCTGTGGGTTGTATTTTGGTGGTCGGTTAATAAAATTAAGGCGGCAGTATAACCAGCCCAAGCACTAAAAAGAATAGAAAATGACGCAAGGCCACAGATTCGCTAGAATAGGCACATTATTTTTGTCTACTCACGTTAATTTATTTGAGCTAATCCTATTATGAGCCAGACCCGCACACCTACCGCGCTTATTATTCTAGATGGCTGGGGCCATCGCGAAGAAACAGAATCCAATGCAATTGCCAATGCCCATACCCCTACTTGGGATCATTTATTAAAAACATACCCAAACGCCTTGATTCAAACATCTGGCAACGCAGTGGGTTTGCCAGAAGGCCAGATGGGCAATTCTGAAGTGGGCCACATGAACTTAGGTGCTGGCCGCATTGTGTATCAAAATTTTACTCGCATTAATAAAGACATTGCCGATGGCGAATTCTTTAATAATGACGCGTTATGCAGTGCCATAGACAAAGCCAAAGCAAGCGGCGGCGCTGTTCATATATCTGGTCTATTATCACCAGGTGGCGTGCACAGCCACGAAAATCAAATTTTTGCTGCTTGCGAAATGGCGGTTAAGCGTGGTATCAGCAAATTATACGTTCACGCTATTTTAGATGGTCGCGACATGCCACCACGCAGCGCTGAGCCTTCTCTTAAAGCACTGCAAGCCAAACTCGATGAACTGGGTACAGGTGCTATTGCTACGATTGTTGGCCGTTATTATGCAATGGATCGTGATAACCGCTGGGAACGTATCAAACCGGCTTATGTTGCAATGACAGAGGCTAAAGCAGAGCAGCAAGCAGAATCTGCGATTGCTGCCTTAGAAGCCGCTTATGCTCGGGGCGAAGATGATGAGTTTGTTGCAACAACGGTTATTGGCTCTTATGGTAAAGATGGGGATGGTAAAGTTGAAGATGGCGACAGCATCATCTTTATGAACTTCCGCCCAGACCGCGCCCGCGAAATAACTCGCGCCTTTGTTGATCCTGAGTTCTCTGGCTTTGAACGTAATCTTGTTCCTAAACTGGCAGATTACGTTATGTTAACCGAGTACGCCGCTGATATTCCTGCAAGTTGTGCTTACCCTCCGGCTAAATTAGTTAATGGCATTGGTGAATATGTATCCAACTTGGGCTTAACTCAGCTACGCATTGCCGAAACTGAAAAATACGCTCACGTAACCTTCTTCTTCTCCGGTGGTCGTGAAGATTTATACCCAGGTGAAGAACGTATTTTGGTGCCTTCTCCTGATGTTGCAACTTACGATTTACAACCAGAAATGAACGCCCCTGAATTAACCGATAAATTAGTTGCCGCAATTAAAAGTGGTAAACACGATCTGATTGTTTGTAACTATGCCAACGGCGACATGGTAGGCCACACCGGTGTTTATTCAGCCGCCGTTAAAGCAGCCGAGTGTATTGATGAATGCTTAAAGCGCATTACTGATGCGATTTTAGAAGTAAATGGCGAATGCTTAATCACCGCCGACCACGGTAACGCTGAGCAAATGATTAACCCCAAAACTGGCGGGCCGTTAACGTCTCACACCACCGGCCCTGTTGATCTTGTGTATGTTCATAACCATAACGATGGCCGCACAGTAAACACGGGTAGCTTATGTGATGTTTCGCCAACTTTATTGGCGATGATGGATTTAGAGCAGCCCAGTGAAATGTCGGGTAACAATCTTATTCACAAAACAAGCTGATAAGCGATATTAAGCCATGCTTATTATGTTTCGGATGATCGTACTGTGTTGTCTTTTAATAGGTCAGCTTACGCAAGTAAGCTGGGCCGACGACCAAGACGACCTTGCTAAACTTCAACAAGAAATCAATAAACTGCAAAGTTGGTTAAAGAAAACCGAAAGTGAACACGATAAACTCAACCAGCAATTAAAATTATCGGATGAAAAAATCGGTGGTATCGCCAAGAAAATCGACGCTACTCGCAATCAGCTGAACAGTGAAAGATCACGACTAAAAAAGTTAAAGACGGAGCAAAGCCAACTTCGCGTTCTTAAATCTGAGCAAAAGCAGCAATTAGCCAAACAAATCAGCGGTGCTCAAAAGCTCGGCAACCAAGGCTCCATAAAGGTTTTATTAAACCAAGATGACCCTCAACAAATAAGTCGCATGTTGAAATATTATGAATATTTTAACCAAGCACGAATGGCTAATATTCAAACCCTGATCGAAAACTTAAAACGTTTGAATAATATTGAGAGCGAAATTCTCACTCAGCAAAATCGTTTAATCAAAACAGAAAGTGCTCTGCTGAAAAAAAACAAACAACTCAACAGCGAAAAACAACGGCATAAAAAGCTGCTGATTAGCCTTGAGCGTGAGCGTCAGAAGACAAGCAACAACCTTAGCCAAAAACAAAAAGACCGAAAGCGCTTACAAGCGCTAATCGCAGAGGTTGCAACCTTATTGGATAACAGCCCGCGTAAAGAAGATGCACGTCCTATTAAATCCTTAAAAGGTAAGCTACCGCGGCCAGCTAAAGGAAGTATTTTAAAAGCCTTTGGTAACAAAAATGTTCAAGCACGAACTACTTGGCAGGGCTGGCTAATAAAAGGTTACGAAGGTGCGGCCATTAATGCCATTCATCATGGTCGCGTCGTATTTAGCGATTGGTTAAGAGGATTTGGCCTGCTATTAATTGTTGATCATGGCGACGGTTATTTAAGCTTGTACGCACGCAATCAAAGTCTTTTAAAATCGGTAGGTGACTGGGTGTATCAGGGCGAAAACATCGCTACACTGGGGGCCTCTGGTGGTTTTAAGGAACCTCGGTTATATTTTGAAATCAGATACAATGGTATTCCACAAGACCCCGCCGTTTGGCTAGGGCGCAAATAAGGATTAAGTGATGACAAACGGCATGTTGAAACAGCTCGTAATAAGCGCTGGCATTATTAGTAGCCAGCTTATGAGTTCAACTGTACTTGCAGAGACCGACCCTGTTTCAGCTGAACAAAAGTCAGCAATTCTTGAAGAGCATTTGCCCCTATACGAACTGCGCACTTTTACTGAAATCTTTGACCGAATTCGTAATTCCTATGTTGAACCTGTTGATGATAAAACCTTATTTCAGTATGCCATCGACGGTATGCTTAGCAATTTAGACCCTCACTCTGATTATTTGCTACCCGAAGATTTTTCTGATCTGCAAGAGAGTACAACCGGCAAGTTTGGCGGCCTCGGCATTGAAGTTGGCATTGAAGATGGGTTGATTAAAGTCGTGACCCCTATAGACGATACTCCAGCAGAAAGAGCGGGAATTAAGTCTGGTGACTTTATTGTTTCTCTTGATGGTGAGCCGGTGAGAGAAATGTCTCTCAACGATGCTATCGACAGAATGCGTGGTGAGCCTGGCACTGATATTGAATTAAACATTCGCCGTAAGGGAGAACCTGATTTACTAGAATTTGTTTTAACCCGCGCTGAAATTAACGTTGCAAGTGTGCGTAGCAAAGACCTAGGTGAAGGCATTGGTTATTTACGAATCACTCAATTTCAAGACAAAAGCGGCTCTGAATTAGTCAGCGCGATTGAAGAATTACAAAGCCAAGCGCAACAAAATAACACTCAACTGCACGGTTTAATTTTAGATTTACGCAATAACCCGGGTGGCGTGCTCGATGCTGCCGCAGAAGTTTCAGATGCTTTTTTAAGTTCAGGACTAATTGTTTACACCGAAGGTCGCATCAGTGAATCGGATTTTCGCTTTTCGGCTACAGAAAAAACCGTTGCAGAAAATACACCTCTTATCGTTTTAATTAACGGCGGCTCAGCTTCGGCCTCAGAAATTGTTGCTGGAGCCTTACAAGATCACAAACGTGCAGTTATTGTGGGTACACAATCGTTTGGTAAAGGTTCAGTGCAGAGCGTATTGCCTATTGGCGGAGACAAAGCCATTAAACTGACGACTGCACGCTACTTCACCCCCAAAGGCCGCTCTATTCAAGCGCAAGGCATTCAGCCAGATGTGTATGTAGAGCAAAGCGAGGTGACCACTTATGAACAAAGCTATTACAAAGAGAGTGACCTACCTGGCCACTTATCGAACGGTGACGACGATAACGCTGAAAATCCACAAAAAGATTTAGATGCAGACCATGAAGTTTCAGACAACTTATTAAGCAAAGATTTTCAGCTTTATCAGGCGTACACTTTATTAAAAGGCTGGAGCGTTTTTCAGCATCACGCCTATCCTGCGGTTAAAACAACTGCAAATAAAACCCAACAAGACCTAAAGCAAGATTAATATCAAGCATACCGGAGCGAGTCATTCACGGATGAACAACCGACTTTTACGCCTAAGCCTATGCTGCCTAGGCCTTATCTTTTGGCCCATGGCCAATAGCGCGCAGCTGGTGATAATCATTGATGATCTAGGCAACAGCTATAGTCAAGGTAACGCTATTGTTGAATTAGATGGCCCACTTACGCTAGCGTTTTTACCACATACGCCGTATGCGGTCTCTCTGGCAAACAAAGCTCACCAAAACAACAAAGAAATCATGCTGCATGCGCCCATGCAAACAGCAAAACTTGTTCCGTTAGGCCCCGGCGGGCTAACCCTAGAGCTATCAAAAGCTGCGTTCAAAACAACATTGGTAAAAGCAATTAACTCTATCCCGCATATTCAGGGAGTGAATAATCACATGGGCAGTACATTAACCCAAAACAACCAAGCCATGCAGTGGGTGATGGAAACACTACAAGACAAACAGCTGTATTTTGTCGATAGCCTAACCTCGGCAAAATCAGTCGCTTATCAACAAGCCATAAACCACCAGCTACCAGTTTTGCGCCGCCATGTTTTTTTAGACAACAACAAAGACACAACAGCCCTTACTCGACAATGGAATAAGGCGATACGTATTGCTAAAAAAAGTGGCCACGCCATTTTAATAGGCCACCCTTATGCCGAAACGCATGCATTTTTAGCCGCTAAACTCCCCTTGCTCGCAGAGCATGATATTGAGCTAATACCCGCGTCAAAGTTGTTTTTGCAGCAAGCTTGGCAATTATTTCCCTCCGCCCCTTCGAACAATCGTTACGACCTTAGCTATCGCCAAAGCTGCTGTAATGATTTAGTTCGTTAATCACTGGCTAAAAAAGACACTGCTATAAAATCAAAAAACATGGCACTATATAAGCTACAAAACATAAGCTGTAAAACCTTTAAGCGAGGGTAAGCCATGACATCCATTAGCACGGTTGCAAGCAATGCCTACGTCAATACCACCAATAAATTAAGCCAAACTTATGGCCAAATTAGCAGCGGTAAACGCATCAATAGCGCCGCCGATAATCCGGCAGGCTTGGTAGTCAGCACCAACTTTAACACCCAAGTTTCTGCTTCACAGCAAGCTCAGCGTAATGGCCTGGATGCCAAATCATTGATAGAAACAGAAGACAGCGCACTTGCACAAATTTCACAAGGCCTTGAACGACTGCAAGAACTGTCGGTACAACAAGGCAATGGTATTCTTAATGACACCGATCGTGCAGCTCTTGCAAGTGAAGCCAGCCAAATTACTGAGCAAATTAACCAAGTGATTGAACAAAGCGCTTTCAATGGAAAAAATCTATTTCAATCAGAAAGCAGCGCACAAAATGTTAACTTTCAACTCGGCGATAAAGCCGGCGATTTGGTTTCACTTCCGGCAAACCTAACAGCCAATCCAATTCAAGCAGGCTTACAACAATTAGAGTTTAACAACCCCAATAGTGCGGGCAACTCACTATCGAGCCTAGATTCAATCCAACAGGTGGTAAACGAACGTCGCTCAGAATTGGGAGCCGCTAATAATCGAATCGACAGCAGCATAGAACAGTTATCAGAAGAAGAAATACAAACGCAATCAAGTCTTAGCCGAGTTGAAGATGCCGATATTGCTAAGCTTGTTAGCGAGATGGTCGTAGAACAAGTTAAACAACAAGCTCAACTTGCGGTGCAGAGCCAAGGTAATGCCAGCGCAGAAGATACTCTGCGCCTGCTTTCTTAACGCGGCACTCATAGAGATGCGCTTAGTCTAAACGCATCTCAATGCCTTGGTCGGCCATATGCTGCTTCGCTTCTTGCACAGTATATTCACCAAAGTGAAAAATACTCGCTGCCAATACGGCGTCGGCATGACCCAGCAAAACACCTTCTGCCAAATGTTCAAGATTGCCTACGCCACCCGAGGCGATCACAGGAATATTCACCGCATCGCTGACTGCGCGAGTAACACCTAGATCAAAACCGGTTTTCACACCGTCACGATCCATGCTGGTTAGCAATATTTCACCGGCGCCGTAATTAGCCATCTTAATCGCCCACTCCACTGCATCAATGCCAGTTGGTTTACGACCACCGTGAGTGAAAATTTCCCATTTATTATCTGCGTCGCCTAACTCACCAGTGCCTGCTACTCGCTTTGCGTCAATCGCCACCACAATACACTGGGCACCAAATTTTTGTGACGCTTCACGCACAAACTCTGGGTTAAATACCGCCGCCGAGTTAATCGATACTTTATCTGCTCCAGCATTCAGCATACGGCGAATATCAGCAATTTCGCGAATACCACCACCGACCGTCAACGGAATAAAAACATGCTCGGCAATGGCTTCTACCATTTGTACTGTCGTGCCACGGGCTTCGTGGGTTGCGGTAATATCAAGAAAGGTAATCTCGTCGGCGCCTTGCTCATCGTAACGCTTAGCAACCTCTACAGGATCACCGGCATCTCGAATACCAACAAAGTTGACGCCTTTTACAACTCTCCCTTGGTCTACATCGAGACAAGGGATTATACGTTTTGCTAATGCCATAATGATTTACCGAATTAATTGATTCGCAAGCTTAAAAAGCAACATGATTAAGTATTTTTTCCATACCACACTCAATAATGATGCATTAGCTTGCTAGCATTCTTTGTTTAAGCCTGACCATTCCAGCTTAAAAAGTTTTGCAATAATTGCAGGCCGTTTGTGTGACTCTTCTCTGGGTGAAACTGCACCGCAAAGACATTGTCTTGCCCCATCGCCGCTGCAAAAGGCTTACCGTAATGACCCAAACCTTTAACTTGGCTTTGGTCATCGGCGGTCACAAAATATGAGTGTACAAAATAAAAGCGGCTCTGATCGTTAATATCTTGCCAAAGTGGATGTGGAACCTGTTCAACCTGATTCCAGCCCATGTGCGGAACTTTTAAACGGCTCGATGTGCCATCTAATTGCATGTCACCGGTTAAATTGTCACCAAAGTAACCTACTTGGCCAGAAAACATATTCAGACCATCAACTCCGCCATTTTCTTCGGAGCGCGTCATCATGGCTTGTAGACCCACACAAATACCTAATAACGGCTTAGTTTTTGCGACTTCTGCAACCACCTGATCAATGCCCTGCGCACGAATCTCAGCCATGCAGTCACGAATGGCACCCACACCGGGTAACACCACATGATCGGCGGCTAAAATCTCAGCAGGGTCGGAAGTTACTAAGATATTGCAATTGGGAGCGGCTTTTTGCAAAGCGCCATGAGCGCTGTGCAAATTACCCATACCATAATCAATCACTGCACAGGTTTTACTGATTACCTTGCTCATCAGCTACAAAACGCCCTTAGTAGATGGCATTTGACCCGCCATACGAGGATCTTCAGTAAGCGCCATGCGTAATGCACGACCAAACGCTTTAAAAATGGTTTCTGCCTGATGGTGGGCGTTGAAGCCTTTGATATTATCAATGTGCAAGGTTACGCCGGCGTGATTGACAAAGCCTTGGAAAAACTCCCAAAACAACTGCGTGTCAAAACGACCGATATTGCCACGGGTGAAATCACATTTAAACGAAAGGCCTGGGCGTCCCGAAAAGTCGATCACTACTCGCGATAGTGCTTCATCTAATGGCACATAAGAGTGGCCATAACGAAAAATTCCTCGCTTATCACCAACCGCTTTAGCAAAAGCTTGGCCCAAAGTAATACCAATGTCTTCAACCGTATGGTGGTCGTCGATATAAGTATCACCATCGCAATGAATATCTAAATCAATTAAGCCATGACGAGCAATTTGATCCATCATATGATCAAGAAAGGGAACCCCTGTCTCGAACTTAGCTTCACCTGTACCATCTAAGTTGATACTTACTTTAACTTTTGTTTCTGAGGTATTACGCTCAACACTTGCCATACGGCCGGCATTTACCATGGAAGACTCCAAAAAGATCTCGCCAAATGAGGAAAAAGCTATTATAAAGCAAAGCAAAGAAATAGCACAGAATAGAGACGCCCATGCCTGTACATCTTGAACACATTAATCAACCCAGCGAACAAGACTGGATTGACTTAGGTAAAATTTATGCCGACGCACCACAAGAATGGTTTAGTAACAGCCAAGATATAAAAGGTTCTTTACAAGCCTTGCTTGATCAACAAGTGTGGTTTATTGCTGGGCGCTTTAACTCACGCTTACTCGGTGCCATGCAAGCGTTTAAAAGCGATGAAATTGTTACGCTACAGCACTTTTGCGTGCGCAACATCACGATCAATCGCGGCGTTGCTCATCAAATGATGCATCACTTAAATCGCTGGGCCGATGAGCATGGCTTAACGTTAGTGGCTAAGAATCTCCCTCAATCTTTAGAAAAAAGCTTAAAAACCCGTGGTTTTATAAAACTGAATGATGATTTTGTGCGTAAACCTGTTTAGATGGCGTGCATTGTTCTTCAGGCGGAACAATGTATTGTACTTCTTACACTATTTAAACCAGTAGAACTTAGTCATAATAGTTATCGGTTCACTTAATAAATGAACACGCAATCAACTCAACGTTATCAAACGACAAGCAAAAGGGGCAGAATTCATGAAGCATTTAATTACACTGTTTATTACATTCTTAGGTTTTATTAGTTCAGCTTATAGTGCAAGCCCTAATCCAACTGACACTATTAAACATGCTACCAGCGCTATCGTTAACGAACTGCAAACGATTCCGGTAGCTGAGCGTGATGCAGCCGTGGTTAACCGCCTAGTTCAAAGTTACATTCTGCCGGCGATTGACCAAGAGCGCTTTGCCAAGATGGCACTGGGTAAGCACTGGAGAAAAGCCAGCAAAACACAGCGCAAAGATTTCGTTGAAACTTTTAGAGACTTACAAATTCGCACATACAGTGGTGCCTTTGCAGCATTTGACGGCCAAAAATTTGAATTTAGCGATGCACGTTTTAATCGCACAGGTAAACGAGCTATTGTTAAAGGCGAAATGATTCAACCCAATGGTCAGCGCATACCCATCGACTTTAAAATGTTTATCAACAAGCAAAAAGAGTGGAAAATATATGATGCTGTTATTGCTGGTTTAAGCATGGTGACTACTTACCGCCAACAATTTAGTGAACAAATGCAACGTAAAAGCTTAGATGAGATCATACTTAACATGCGTGAACAAATACAAACCGCATCACTCTAATATCATCATGCCTCGTTGCACCTAAAACCCGCTATCAAGCGGGTTTTTTGTATCTTTATCTGCCAATATTTTCACAAAACATCGATAAAGCAGCTAAACTGACTATTCGCTAGATTCAGAAAACCATTTTTAACTGATTTTAAAGCCACATTTTAGACAATACTTTAGGCAACTCTCATTAATGAAAATTTTGCAGTCGCAAACAGTTCGTACCAAGTTAGTAATAATGGCAGTCACAACAAGTATGATTATATTGTTGTTATCGACCATCGCCTTTATTTCTCTTGGTATGTACTTTGGGCACCAAACTTTAAATGCCCGCTTAGACACCATAGGCATGGTGATTAGCCAGCGCTCGGCTGCAGCTCTTGCTGATAATGATCAGTCATTGATGAAAAAACATTTATCTTTATTGAGCTTAGATAATAGCATTATTAAAAGCTGCATCTACGATGACAAAAAAAAGCTTGTTACTAGCCAACTTATGGTTGATTCAACACCCAACTGTCCTCAAATGCTGGCTATTTTAAAAACTAACGATTCGCCTTATTTAGAAAAATTTTTCCCAATTACTATTAATGCCGAAGGTTCTGGCAATAAAACCATCGGTACTCTTTATCTTGCCACTCACATAGACGGTATAAAAGAACGCTTTAAGCAAGTTAGCGTCTTTTCATTGTTTTTACTCATAGGCACTATCGTCATCTCTCTGTTACTTGCCAACCGTTTACAAGGATTGGTAACAACTCCTCTTCGCTTACTTGCCACCACCATTAGCAATATCATTCAGAAAAATGACTTTTCAATTCGAGCCAACACACAACGTAATGATGAGCTAGGTCACTTAGCCGATATTTTTAACGAACTACTCAGCAAAATTGAAGATGAGCACACTTCATTAAAAAGCAGTGAAGACAAATTTAGAAAACTAACTTCGCTGTCACCAGTGGGGATTTTTCAGATAGACCCAGAAGGTGAAATTGTTTACGTCAACCAACGCTGGCGCGAAATTAACAACGTTAAACATGAAAAACCTAATTTACAGGCTTGGTTTTCTAGTTTTCATGATGAAGACACCTTACCGCTCAACAAACTATGGCATAGATTAATTACCAAACACGAAGACATGTCGACCGAAGTGCGGCTTATTGGGCAGAACAGTAATATTTCATGGGTTTATATTCAGGCGACGTCTTTGCACTCAAAAGATGGTGATTTGTTAGGCTTTTTAGGCTCGGTTTCTGATATTTCGGAACTGAAAAAAGCGCAAATTCAAATGGAAACCTTAGCTTTCTACGACCCTCTAACTGGCCTAGCCAACCGCCGTTTATTTAAAAACAGATTAGCCAAAGCCGTGAAAAGTGTACAGCGTAGCAATACATCGATTGCCCTGTTATTTATTGACCTTGACCAGTTTAAGCGCATCAACGACACCCTAGGTCATGACATGGGTGATGCGCTTTTAAAAGAGGTTTCAAATCGCTTGGGTAGCAATGTTCGCGATAACGATACGGTTTCTAGAATCGGTGGCGATGAATTCACCATATTATTAACAGATATACATAATTCAAACGACGTTCGCATTGTGGCAGAAAAAATCCTGTATTCACTGTCGCGCCCTATCACTCTTAACGGCCAAGAAATTGTAAGCACTGTGAGTATCGGTATCACCCTAACCCCCGACGACTCGATTGATCCTAACACCTTAATGAAAAACGCCGATTTGGCCATGTACCGTGCAAAAGAAATGGGTCGTAACAATTTCCAGTTCTTCTCAGAAGACATGAACACCACGATATTGCACAACCTAGAAGTAGAAAAAGAGCTGCACATTGCGCTTAAACGCAATCAATTTTTCTTAGTCTATCAGCCCAAATTATGCCTAGCAGACAACACCATTACCGGCGTGGAAACCCTAATCCGCTGGCGCCACCCAGAAAAAGGCATTATCCCACCCGATATGTTTATTCCTATCGCCGAAGAAACAGGACAAATCATCGATATTGGTGCCTGGGTTCTAGAGCATAGTTGCCATGAAATGGGGGCACTTATTCGCGAAGGGCTCATGCCCAAAAATTCAAAAGTTGCAGTTAACTTATCAGCAAAGCAATTTTCTGATCCTAACTTACTTAAAACGGTGCTGGATATCTTAGCCCAATCTAAAATAGACCCCATTAACTTAGAATTAGAAATTACAGAAAGCATCATTATGGATGATGTAGAAGCGGCTATTAAAATCATGGAAGACATAAAGAGCCATGGTATCGATTTATCTATCGATGATTTTGGCACCGGTTATTCTTCGTTATCTTACCTAAAAAGATTCCCAATCGATGTGCTCAAAGTTGATCGCTCGTTTGTAGGCGACATTCCAGAAGATAAAACCGATATGGCGATTACTTCTGCGGTAATCGCCATGGCTCATAAGCTCAGTATGAAGGTTGTCGCCGAGGGCATTGAGACCCAAGAACAATTAGATTTTCTAAACGAAAACCAATGTGACGATGGCCAAGGTTACTTACTCAGCCGCCCACTCACTCTGCCGCAATTACACCATTTTTTAGTTAGCAATAATAAAAAAGCAACCTTGCAGTAAGGCTTACCTTGGTTGTTATTGAGCGCCGTTTTATACTAGCGGCTTTTATTTAGTTGCCGATATTCACATGCCTACTGCCGATCAGAAGATAAGTATTTCAACCCCACAAGAATTCAGCCTAGCTGTACTCAATTGGTATGATCAGCACGGCCGCAAGCACCTTCCTTGGCAGCAAGATATTACCCCCTACAAAGTCTGGATTTCTGAAGTCATGTTGCAACAAACTCAAGTTGCTACCGTAATTCCCTACTTTGAACGCTTCATGCAAGAATTCCCCAGCGTGCACGATCTAGCCAGCGCCGAACAAGATAAAGTGCTGCACCTGTGGACAGGCCTTGGTTACTACGCTCGCGCTCGAAACCTGCACGCATGCGCCAAAAAAGTAAGTACTGACTTCGCAGGAGAGTTCCCAATGTCGGTAGAAGGTTTAGTTGAGCTACCGGGCATTGGCCGTTCAACCGCTGGCGCAATTGCCTCTATTAGCATGGGCATTAACGCCGCAATTTTAGATGGTAATGTTAAACGCGTATTATGTCGCTATTATGCGGTTGAAGGCTGGCCCGGAACGAACGCAGTACAAAAACAACTGTGGGAAATCGCAGAACGACTAACCCCCAGTGAGCGCTGCAATCACTACACTCAAGCCATGATGGATATGGGCGCAACCTTGTGCACCCGTAGCAAGCCTCAATGCGGAATCTGTCCCCTAGCACCAACCTGCATTGCCAACCAACAAGGCAATCCCAAAGACTACCCCAACTCTAAACCAAAAAAAGAAAAGCCCGAGAAATTCGTTCAGCTAATTATGCTGCAAGCTCCTAACGGGTTCATCTTGCTAGAGCAAAGACCCCAGCAAGGCATTTGGGGAGGCCTCTGGAGCTTTCCAGAGCTGCCCATGGAAGAAGATGCACTCAAACACAGCCAAGCACTGGTAGGCGACATTGCGACAGAACAAAAAATCTGGCCAGCATTCCGCCATACTTTTAGTCATTACCACCTACATATTCAGCCGGTATTAATACAACTGAGTAAAAAGCCGACGACCATAGGGGAAAACACTCAGCACTGGTACAATCCAGCAGAACCATCCGAATTAGGCCTAGCAGCCCCCGTAAAAACCCTGCTAGCCAAGCTATAACGTGAGGAAGAAAGTCATGACACGCACAATACACTGTAAAAAACACAATAAAGAACTTCCCGCCCTTAGCGCCGCTCCTTTTCCGGGGCCTGCAGGAGAAGAAATTTTAAATACCATCTCTCAACAAGCTTGGGATGAATGGACAGAACACCAAACTCGCCTTATCAACGAAAAACACCTCAACATGATGGATCTACAAGCGCGAAAATACTTAACCGAACAACGCTCAAAATTTCTTAACGGCGAAGATTTTGACAAAGCAGACGGCTATGTTCCTGAAAACAAAGAATAATATTTAAATTATTTTAATAAAAGCACTTGACCCAATCCTGAAATCAAGGTTTAATGCGCCCACTCAACGAACACTTACCAGCAGGTAAGCACCAAGTTCAACGAGTCGCCCGGATAGCTCAGTCGGTAGAGCAGAGGATTGAAAATCCTCGTGTCGGCAGTTCGATTCTGTCTCCGGGCACCATTTATTCCAAGAAGCCTGTACTGAAAAGTACGGGCTTTTTTGTGCCTGCAATATCTTCATATTGCTCATTTTAGGCTCAAGCCAGACCAATATAATGCTTACCCCCCAAAAAAAACTGTAGGTTCGTCTTTAGGCGAACACCTGTATTAAACAGCTCATTTAATGCTATCTGTAACAGATAAAAACTATCTACTAACATGAGTCTTTGCTTTTCCACATTCGACCGCATATTTAACTAAAAGCAGCGTTTAATAACGACAACAGTTTAATACCGACAACAGTTTAATACCGACAATAGAGATTTCTATTATGACTACAGCAGAAAAAACTCAACGCACCGTTAGCTTCATTAGCCAAGGCCAAGCCGCGATGGACGGTGACGGTGTAAGGCTCACGCGCATTATCGGTACGCCCCAACTTGATATGCTAGACCCCTTTCTGATGCTAGATTGCTTTGAATCTGACAATCCAGATGATTATATTGGTGGCTTTCCCTCTCACCCCCATCGCGGTTTTGAAACCGTAACCTATCTCCTAGCTGGGCGCATGCGCCATCAAGACAGTGTGGGCAATAACGGAGTGATTGAACCAGGTGGTGTACAGTGGATGACCGCGGGCAAAGGCATTATTCATTCCGAAATGCCAGAGCAAGAAAATGGTTTGTTAAAAGGCTTTCAGTTGTGGGTGAATTTGCCGGCCAGCGACAAGATGACTGCACCGTCTTATCAAGAATTTACGCCTAGTGAAATGGCTTTAGAAGACACGAATGATGATTGCCGCATTCGTGTTATCTCTGGCAAAACCAATAAGGGCACACTTGGCCCTGTGATAAACAATTATGTTAATCCTACCTATTTAGACGTTGAGCTGAATGCCAAGCATGAGTTTTTTCAAGACACCAACGAAGAACATAATGCCTTTGTTTATGTTATCGAAGGTGATATTCAAATAGGCGATAAACAACTAAGCGTAAACACGTTAGCGATTTTAAGCCGTGCAGAACAATTAGCAGTGAAAGCAGTTAGTAACAGTCGGTTTTTATTCATTGCTGCTCGCCCATTAAACGAACCCGTCGCACGCAGTGGCCCATTTGTGATGAATACGCACGAGCAATTAGTGCAGGCTTATAATGATTTTCGCTCTAATAATTTTTAAAAAAACTGACGTAAATCAATAAAAATATTTTTCTCATTAACAAAAAAATAGAGCCCAAAAAAAAGATCTATATTAATTTGATTTAGGTCAACAAAACCAATTAACTGAGTGTGACAAATTGTCGCACTAGGTAGATAGTACTTGTGAACATTTTTTAATGCATCGCAATTAGGATCTGTAATCCCCCCATTAATAACCTCAGTTAAAAGTAGAGGGTTAATCAGCTAAGGCAATTGCCTCGGAGGAATACCGCCAATAGCTGAATGGGGTCGCTCATTATTGTAAGTCCATTGCCATTGAGTTGCCAATAATTGAGCATGTTCGATATCTTCAAAAATATTTAACTCCAACCATTCTCGTCTTGCCGTGCCATTAAATCGCTCAACATAAGCATTTTGAGTGGGCTTGCCTGGCTGAATATAAAGCAAGGTAATCTGATTGTCTGTTGCCCAATCAACCAATTTTCTTGGCTGATATATTCAGGGCCATTATCACAGCGAAGAGCAAGGGGCTTACCGCGCCATTCAATGGCCTGATTCAGCGATCGAATCACTCTCTGTGTTGGCAATGATAGCGCTACATCAATGGTTAAGCACTCGCGATTATAATCATCAATGACATTAAAAGTTCGTATTGCTCGCCCGTCTTTTAAAGAATCACTCATAAAATCCATCGACCAAACTTGATTGATTCCAGAAGGTACACTTAAGGCCTCTGGTTTATCGCGCTTAATACGCTTTCTAGGCTTTATTCGAAGGTTAAGCTCTAGCTCACAGTAGATACGATAAACGCGCTTGTGATTCCATTTAAAGCCTTTATTGTTGCGTAAAAAGAGAAAGCATAGGCCGAATCCCCAGCGTTTATGAGTTTCAGTGAGCCGCAATAGCCAGTCAGCAATTACTTCATTTTCGTCAGATAGCTTAGCTTTGTAGTGATAGCAAGTTGCGCTAATTGAGAGCACGTCACATGCGATACGAATACTGACGAAATAGGTTGCCTGAATTTTGCGTGCCAGTTCTCTTCGTTGAGCTGGCTTCACCACTTTTTTTCGATGATCTCCTTCGCAATCTCGGCCTTCAACTTCTCTTCGGCATACATCTTCTTTAACCGACGATTTTCATCTTCAAGCTCTTTCATGCGCTTCATCAGGGAGGCATCCATACCACCAAACTTTGATCGCCATTTATAAAAGCTCGCGGAGCTCATGCCATGCTTTCGACATAGGTCAGGGACGGTGGCACCGTCTTCGTTCTCTTTTAAAATTGAGATAATTTTACTGTCGCTAAATCTGGATGTTTTCATAAGTAATTTCTTTTCTTGTAGTGTACAAAATTTCTCTACTTATAACTGCTATTAATTTTCGGGGGGATTACACTACCTTAGTAAGCCTTGCCAGTTTATGCGTCATGCTGATTCCGTTAATCGCATTAATGCTGGCTTACAACTCTTTTGTGGGTGAGCTAGAGCAAGGCACATTATTGCTACTAATGACCTATCCATTAAGCAGTGCCCAATTATTACTGGGTAAGTTCACTGGCCAAGCTGCCATCATTACATTGGCATCCGTTTTAGGTTTTGGTTTGCCCGCGATTATTATTTCGGTGATCAGTGATGTTGATGTTGCCAGCGTCTTGATTGCTTTTGGTCAGTTTATTGTACTGGCCAGTTTGCTTGGCTGGGTATTCATTGCCTTAGCCTACATTATTAGTATTTCTGTGGCCGAAAAATCAAAAGCAGCCGGTCTTGCGCTGATTGTTTGGTTTTTATTCGTACTCGTTTTTGATCTTGTATTAATGGCTATTCTTGTTGCCAGCGAAGGCAATATAAACCAGACAATTGTGCCCTTTTTATTATGGGTAAACCCAACCGACGTGTTCCGTATTTTGGTGTATACCATCATTGGGGCAGAGAGCTATTCAGGGGTATTACAAATTGCCGAACACGGCGCCGACGGAACTTTTTACCTACTTGCAGTTATGCTGTTTTGGGTAGCGCTGCCTTTGGCCTGTTCTTGGTGGATATTCAACAAAAAGGAGTTATCAGAATAATGAAATTAATGATCAATACACTCACAAAAATCATCCCATTTATTGGGCTTTTTTCCCTCGCTATTATCTCTGGCTGTAGTCAAGAGCAGCAAGAAGTAACCGCTGCACCCGAGCCAGTGATCATTCAAAATGGTGAAGAATGTGACTTATGTGGTATGTACATCAATCGTTTCCCAGGCCCCAAGGGGCAGGTCTTTGAGCGGGGTGGATTAACTGCGAAACGTTTCTGCTCAACTCGTGATTTGTTTGCCTACGCATTGCAGCCAGAGCATCAGCATCGGGTGGAACACATTTACGTTCACGACGTTGCGACAGCACCTTGGGATGAACAAGAAAAAGCACAATACATTGATGCTAAAACAGCGATATTTGTAACAGGTCATAGCCTAAAAGGGGCGATGGGGCCAGCATTAGCGTCTTTCTCTAAGCAAGAAGATGCAGAAAAGTTTGCCGCTGAATTTGGTGGTGAGCTGCTTAAATTTTCTGATATTGATATCGATACGCTCAGTGCAATGAGTCATCAAGCAATGCATCATCATTAGCGGGGTGCTGTTGTAAAAAACTAACAATTTATTTGTTTGCTTTGATACCGTATTTTTTCCATAAGCTTGCCATTATTCCCGACCGCTGCAAGCTTTTTAGCATGCGATTAATTTCCTCAACTGACGGTTGAATACCTGGGCGAACAAGAACCGCGTGACGATACTCTTGGTCCAGTTTTTCAGACACTAATAACTTATCTTTAACTTTTGGGTTTTCAAAAAAATAACGCTGCAAATAGGCTTGGTTAAACAAAGCGATATCCCCTCGGCCTGTTAATAGCTTGGATAAATTTTTGTCATTACTGTTAACCAGTGTCATATTGAATTTTTCACGTAAATACGCTTCATCTGTTTTAAAGTCGGCAAATCCGTAATGAAAACCCAATATTCCCATCATGCGCTTGCTGGTAAGGTCGTAAAAGTATTCTTGCCCCCGCCCTTCTTTATTTAATCCGACATAGACCTCTCCGCCTACTTGATAAACATCCGATACTTCAACATCGTATTCATTCCAGCTCCACGTTGAGTTTTCATAGAAGATCAGATCATAGTCTCCATTTTGATAAGACAGGTAACGACGCTTAGGGGGAATGACAAAAGGCTTAAAAATATATTTGTTTTGCTGATTGTTTAGCGCTGTCAGCATGTCTAGGGTCATACCAGAGAGTACACCTTGCTCCTTTTGCTCAACAAACGGCGCAAAAGGATACATACCAACAGTCACTTCTATAGGCTCAGAGGCATTAAGCTCTTGAGAAGATTGAGCCGCATGTGAAGCAGTGCATGAAAAGATAAAAGCAAAAATAAGAGTTAAGTATTTCATCAAATAAGTATAAACAAGTAATTACATATGTAACAGAAGCATCTTTAATACTAACAGAATGTCACCTATTAAGTTAACGCATCCATTGCTCGGGAAAGCCTTTTGTTTGCATCATTGCCATACAATCCATCATCACTGCAATGGCGATATGTACTCCAACACCACCCCAAATAGATTTGGAACGTAAGGCAAGCACGCCTAAAAAAAAACCAAACGAAATAGCCCCAAAAGACTCCAACCAAAGCTTGGGGAAATGCAGCATTAAATAAGGAAGACACATGACCGCAATGGATAAACTACCAAATGGAATTCTTAAGCCATTAAGTAAAAAGCCACGAAAGAAAAATTCCACAGCAACAAATTGCAGTATATAAATACACTCCCACAGCAATAAGTCTAACCAGCTTTTGTGCGCTAAATTATAAAAAGGATAGTGATTGGCAAAGTCCTCTCGGAAACTGACTAAGAAGGCAAAAAACATAATAGGACTAGCAAGCAACACATACCCCAACCAATGCTGTTTGATTGAACCTATCTGCCAACCATAATTTTTTAGAGGCTGCTTCAAAATAAATTTTATGGTCAGCATGGGCAATATTAAAAAGCCAAAAATATTCCAAAAACCCCACCACACATAACCTAATAATTCACGATAAGGATTTGCGAAGAAATCACGACTCCATTGGCTATTGCTTATGTTAAACCAGTTTTCTGCTAGACGTATCGTATCGACCAAAATGCTGGAGTATTTTAAATAGTGTACCAATAGCAAACAAATACAGGCGATCGCAATAATCCACCAAACCCGATTTCTTTCTGCATCGTCATTAAGCTTGCTACGTTCAATCTTTGCTTCGTCATCAATGGCACGTATAGCGCTAAGGATTTGTTTCGGGTTAAGTGCTGATAATATTTTAACCATGTGTATCTTTTTTATTTTTATAAGAATTTATTAATTAACCGCCGGTAACAGGAGGCATAAATGCCACTTCGTCACCCGCATTGACAACCAACTCTGGTGTACAAAAGTTTTTATTAAGAGCCACTCGAATACTGTCATCTTTTAACGCAGATAAGCCCTGCTCTATTAATACTTGTTGTATTTGAGCAAGTGTTTTTCCGGCATAGGAGTCGTCAAGTTCGATTCCTGCTTGCCCGATATCATCTTTGAGTCGAGCAAAAAATAAAACATTAATCATAATTTTTCCTTACGTTTGTATTTATATAATCAACAATCAGCTCAAGTCTCGGCTGACCAATCACCACTTTTGCCACCGCTTTTTTTCAGTAGTTTAATGTCGCCAATTGTCATTCCCTTATCAACCGCTTTACACATGTCATAAATGGTTAAGGCAGCAACCGAGGCTGCGGTTAAGGCTTCCATTTCAATACCTGTGCGATCAGCAATTTTGCATACAACTTCTATGCGCAATTGGGTATCATTGATTGCCTGAATATCGACTTTTACACCTGCAATCATAAGCGGGTGACACATAGGTATTAATTCCCATGTTTTTTTTGCTGCCTGAATTCCAGCAATTCGTGCGGTGGCTAAAACATCACCTTTTTTATGCTTGCCTTCGGTGATCATGGTTAGAGTGTTGGGTAACATGGTTACTACAGCTTGAGCTAAAGCTTCTCTTTTGGTGATGTTTTTTTCGCTAACATCCACCATGCGAGCTTGGCCTTTTTCATCTAAATGTGTCAGATCCATTTTATTTCCAGTTGTTTTTGACTGTCTATTTTGAAAAATTAATGTGACAAAAACTTCTCTATTGTTTTTAGTTCGTCAATATCGTTAGCATTATTAAAACTGTGTTCTAAACAATCAGCCGCTAACGTTGTGACACTCTCAAGTGATCGTAGTAAACGATGAAGAGCATTTTTGTTTTCGGCTAAGCTGCGTTCAAAAACTGGCAACATACTTTTATGGTATATCCCATGCAATGGCTGTAAACCGTTATGAAAAAACACCATAGCTTGGCTATCAATTTTGTTACATTGATTAATACCAGTAACTAACTGCGCCATAACGTTTTGTGTCATTAAGGGCGTGTCACAAGGCATAACTAAAACCCAGTCGTGCTTTGCTTGTTTAAGCCCAGCCACCAGCCCAGCCATTGGGCCTGAATAACCTGAGTCGGTATGAGCTTCTTGATCGGCAATACACGCTAGTTGATAACGGGCATACAAATCTTGATTGCGATTGCAGCTAATCACCAAATCATCCACTAAAGGCGCCATACAATTAATGGCGTATTCAATTAAAGGTTTATCAGCTATACGAATTAAGCCCTTATCTTGACCTGACATGCGGCGGCCTTCGCCACCGGCTAATATCAAACCACTTATGTTTTTTGCCTGTATATTTTTTTTGCTCATGATGCTTGCTTCAATTTTAAAATTTATCCATGACCCTGCGCGGTGGTTAAACCATAAAATTCAATTTCATCACCTTCGCTAATAATAGTGCCCGCAGGGACACACGCAAAACCATCACTCCAGCTGGATGAGGATAAAACACCAGAACTTTGATTATTAAAAACCTCTATTTCACCCTGATTAAACCGCGCTCGTAAAAACTCGGTACGAGCAATGGATTTTTTTGTGGTAAAACGCGCTTTGCCTATTAACCGTAACAAAGGTTGGGCATTAGCACCTTGCACTGACCATAAAAAATCACGCGCTAATTGATAAAATGTCACCACTACAGCAGCAGGGTTTCCTGGTAGTCCGAGCACAGGAGCACCATTATAATGACCAAGAGCAAATGGTTTACCTGGCTTAATTGCCAAGCGCCACATTTCTATATTTCCACCCTGATCGCCGCCTTGACTGATTGCCGCTTTGATATGGTCTTCTTCACCCACAGAAACACCGCCGCTGGTAATAATAACATCGGCTAATGCACTGGCCTTTTGTAAAACTGTTTGCGTATCGGCCAAGGTGTCGGCTGCAAAAAATGGCCCAATCACTTCCATTCCCATACGCTGTAGTAAACCGATTAAGGTAAAGCTGTTGGTGTTATATATTTTACCTGCAGTGAGGGGGTTTCCTGGCTCTACAAGCTCATCGCCAGAAGAGACCACGGCGACCTTCAAACGCTTATAGACCGTCACTTCATGACAACCGATAGAGGCCAATACGCCTAAGTCTTCTGCGCGTAATATTCGACCCGCTGTGAATACGACTTGGTTATTTTTTATATCTTGCCCAGCAGGACGAATATTTTGCTGTGGCTGGGCATGGGCAACACTTTGCGGAAAACGAACATTACCATTCTCTAGTACCTCGCACTGTTCTTGCATAACGACTAAGTCTGAGTTACTTGGCACAGCGGCACCGGTAAAAATGCGGGCACAAGTATTAGCCAATAAGGGCTTAGGGGCATCACCCGCAGTGATGCGCTGCGATACTGGCATATCAAACAAATCGCTATTGTCTTGCAATGCTGCTTGGCAGTCTTCAAGACGCAATGCATAACCATCCATAGCGCTATTATCGAAATTGGGTACGTTGATTGTGGCAACAATATCTTGAGCCAAAATACGATTTAATACACTTGGCAAAGGGAGTGTTTCTTTTTGAGGAAGTGTACCGTATTGCTGAGCTCGCGCAGACAACACAGAACGAGCATCATCTAAAGGAATCAACCCCTTGGTCAAATCAAAAGTATCACAGGATGTCATTTTTTTATTTCTCGTGTATCTGTAGATTTAGATGTTGCACCGTAGTAGCGGCGAATCAAACGGCTTAGCGCTTGCCGCCAAGGCTTGGGCTTTATACCAAAAGTGTGCTTGATCAGACGACTGTCTAAAATGGTTTCATTAGATTCACATTCTTCGTCGCCCAACTGCTCTATTTCCACATGACCTAGATCTTCATATTGGCGAGCTTCTGCCAATAATACTTCAGCAAAAGCATACTCAGTTGTACTTTCAACGCTGCAATAATGATAAGTACCCCACAAAGATTCATCACAATCAATTTGTTGTAATACGGCATGAATAATTAATGCAATATCATCTGCGGGTGTGGGTGCGATACGAATTAAGTTATCCAATATCAGGCGACCTTCACTGCGCGCCTGGGCCAACAAATGCAAGGCAAAGTCTTCTTTTGATAGACTAAATGGTTGATTAACTCTTAAGATAAAATGACGCAGTTGTTTACGCGCTTGGTTTTCTAAGTCAATGAGAGCTGAGTGTCCCGACATTTCGTCGCTTTCTAAACTACCCACTTCGTTGTATTTAAATACTTTAGCCGAAGACAGTAAAACCATGGGAATATCGTTATCGATCAACAAATCAATCCACTGCTTAATACGAGCCGCTAATGCGGGTGTTTCTCCGGCTATTGCAATGATTGCCAAGGGTGAAGCAGATGCACCTACGGGTAGCGTTATGGGCTCTTGGCTATCCAATAATCGACTAGAGTAAGGAAGTGCTTGCTTACTTGCAAGCTCACTTAAATACTGGCCAACAGGGAATTCAGCACCAATGATAAACCAATGTCGATTCGTCCCATTAAATCTCATGTCACCCGTCCTGTTTACGTTCAACAAATAAAGTTACTTATTATAACGTACCCGCTTAATAATTAATGCTAAATTGGAGTTTAGGGCAACGTTTTCTCACAGCTTGCCTATACTAATAAGAATATAGTTAATAATATTTTAACGATAAGGCTCTGATGTTAAGACAACTTACATTTATTTTAGTGTTGATCAGCATATCCTTGGGTGGAAACGCCAATCACTCTGGTGTAAATCATCCCCCGCACTTTTCTGACCCGAGCTTTGAGGGGTATTTTGGTGATGCTGAGTATTTTGGCCAAATTGATCAGATTTCTCTCGTTGAGGCTCAAAACCTTGAACCATCAAAATGGACTCGTATCGATATTAATGATGCTAATTTAGGTTTTGATAGCCGACACTTTTGGTTCCGAGTTCCACTTAAAAATATTTATAGCGCTCCTACACCTTGGTTTTTACACATTAATTATCCATTGCTTGATTACATTGATGTGTATTTATTAGCCGATGACGTAATTGTTCAGCAATTTCACACTGGGGATGCTTATCCGTTCGAGCAGCGACCAATTAACAGACCTGGGTTTGTTTTCCCCTTAACCATTGATTCCAACAAAGACTATTCTTTGTATATTCACGCCCACACTGCAGGCTCTTTTCAACTGTCGCTTTCATTGCAAACAGAGAGCCATTTTTGGCAAAGTACAGCGCTAGAAAACGCAGCCAGTGCGGCTTTTTATGCCATTTTAGTGAGCATGCTGTTTTACAACTTAATTATCTTTTTTATTGTGCGTGCTCGCAGCTACTTATTTTATTTAATGTATCTTTTTTCGTTCACCTTATTTATGGCCAGCATGCAAGGCTGGGCCTATCAATTTTTATGGCCAAACAGCCCTCAACTTCATGAGCTATCGGTGGCGTTTTTAATCGGCCCTGTCATTATTTTTAGTGCTTTATTTAGTTCAACTTTTTTAAAGCTACCCGTTGTTCGGCCCGACTTTTATCGCATTCTGCTAACTCTTGTTTGGGTCGCGATAGCTTATTCTGTAGCGACCCTCATTGTTCCTTACGTCATTATTATCAAAGTTGGTGCAACTCTGGCCATTTTAGTCACGACTGCAGCGCTGTTTTTTACCTATCACGAGTGGGTTCGTAATAGAAGCAGAGAGGTAATGCTGTTTATTATTGCGTGGACAACCGTGTTATTTGGTTTCATGCTTTACAGCGGGCAAAAATTCGGCATTTTGCCAATAAATATATTCACCGAACATGCTATTGAAATTGGTGCGCTATTAGAAGTCATCTTACTCGCTTTAGCACTGGCCGATCGAATTAACAGTGAGCGTAAAAAACGCCTAGAAACTCAGCAAAAAATGCTAGACGTGCAAATCATAGCCAACCGGGAATTAGATAATAAAGTACAAGAGCGCACGGCTGAACTTGAACAATTAAACGGTGAACTGCAATCAGCATCGATTACAGATTCATTAACCCAAATTAAAAATCGCCGCTACTTTGACTATAAGCTATCTAACGAATTCCGCCGCGCGCATCGAGATAAAACCCCTCTTTCTTTAATGTTAATAGACATTGATTTTTTCAAAAAATTCAATGATCAGTATGGTCATCAAGCCGGTGATGATGTATTGAAAAAAGTAGCTACAAGAATACAAGAAATTACGCATCGGCCAGGAGATACCGTTGCTCGCTATGGTGGCGAAGAATTTACAGTATTATTGTCAGACACATCTTTAGAAGGTGCATTATTGGTCGCTGAATGCATACGTAACAGCATAGAAAAAATGAAGCTAGAGTGGGAAGGTAACCAACTCTCTCTAACCATTAGTATCGGCTTAGCAACGACGATTCCCACAGCGGTCAATGCAGAACAGGGTCTACTAAAAGAAGCCGATACCTACTTATATATGGCCAAAGCTAATGGACGTAATCAAGTTATCCATAAAAACAACGCTTTACCAAACAATAACAAAGATTTTTAATAAATAGACATGTGGTTAAACAAAGAAAAAACAACTGAATCTGCCATTGCTCATTATAAAGAACAGTTATCACAATCGTGTCCAGAATATGTAGTCATTGATAACTTGTTCAATCATTCTTTATTAGTCGAAATCACCAGCATATTGCAATATCCAAACAGCTGGCAAAAACAACGTCACACCTATGATGAGCTATATGTAAACGACGCTCGGTGGCATGCTACTAAAGCAGAGCAGCGCTTTGTTCAGCGCGATGTATTTATCCAGCAAAATTTTTGCACTAGCGGTTTACAGTCATTGCCAACCCCAATGCAGACTTCTCTGCCTATTTCTCTGCTTAATTTTTTACGCAGCTTAGAATTTATGAGCTTTTTGTCCTCTATTTTTAATGTTGATATTACTGATCTAAATGTCGAAGACCCTATCATTAACACCAATTACTTTCGTTTAAATACAAACGATTTTGTGGGCCAGCACGCAGATGATTCGCCAGGAAGAGAAGTCTGTTTATTGTTGTATTTAAATCCACAATGGGATGACACTGATGGTGGTGAGCTGGTATTTTTAGGAGATGAGAGTTGTCAACAAAATGAGAAAAATCGCACTGTTGCAATTGCTCCCTTATTTAATCGATGTGTTATTTTTAACCCTTCGTCAAAGGGGTCCGAGCATTGGGTTAATCCACTCAACAGCAAACACTCGCAGTTATATCGATACAATATAACCAGCTGGTATTGGTCTGAATAATCAATACCAACTAGCGGCAAGGTGTATTAACACTAGCCGTAAATCGCTTCAACTTTACCCTTTAAAGTAACTAGCAAAGGTTGGCCGCGGCGATCTAGCGCTTTAGGTGAAGGCACTTTAATCCAGCCTTCACTGATACAGTATTCATCCACATCAAAACGCTCTTTGCCATTCAACATTATGCGGATGGTATGCTCAAAAATTTCTTCTACATGATGAGGGCTGCGAGGATTGCCTGAAAGACGATCGGGTAAATCTGGACGTGAAGTTGTATCGTTCATGTTTTGCCTGAGTTTAACAGTTAAAAAAGCGTTTAAAAAAATAATTAAAGTGTGTATGAATACAGAACTTAGTGTTGTTTATTGTAGACAATCTAAGCAATGCGCTCAACTCTTGTTAATGGCTCTTGCCAGATTGCAGCTATCATGGGCACTGCCTATAGTAGCCTGCTTAATAGCCCGTTAGAATTTTTCATTCATTAACGGGCTCAGTCTAGTGGTTGATTACTTGCGCTTACAATTCAATGATTGAAGTCATCTATTGAGGCATCAATAATAGCAAGACGTTAATAACCGAACGTTAATGATCACGAAAATTAACAGGATCTCTATGAGCAACTCTTTAACAGCATTATTTCAGCCTATTAATTTAGGCCCTTTGTCACTTAAAAACCGCATTGTTATGGCGCCAATGACCCGCACATTTTCACCTGGTGGCGTGGCTAATGACTTAGTGGTTGCCTACTACGCACGTCGTGCAAAAAATGAAGTGGGTTTAATCATTACCGAAGGCACCACGGTTGGCCATAAGGCTGCAAATGGTTACCCACGCGTACCTGCTATTCATGGTGATGAGTCTCTTGCAGGTTGGAAAAAAGTGGTTGATGCTGTTCATGCTAATGGCGGTAAAATTGCTCCACAGCTTTGGCATGTAGGTGCTGTTCGTAAAGAAGGCGTAGAGCCTGATCCTAGCGTTCCTGGTCATAGCCCATCCGGTTTATTCAAGCCTGGCAAACCCAATGGCATTGCCATGACCCAGCAAGACATAGACGATGTGGTTGAAGCTTTTGCACAGGCAGCTGCTGACGCAAAAAGAATTGGTTTTGATGCGGTTGAAGTTCACGGCGCGCATGGTTATTTAATCGATCAGTTTTTCTGGCAAGGCACTAACATACGCGATGACAGTTATGGTGGCGATTTAGTGGCTCGTACCAAATTTGCAGTTGAGATTGTCAGTGCTATCCGTGCTCGCGTGGGTGAAGATTTTCCTATTATTTTCCGTTTTTCGCAGTGGAAGCAGCAAGATTATGATGCGCGCTTAGCAGAAACTCCAGAAGAATTAAAAGCATTCTTAACCCCATTAGTAGACGCTGGAGTGGATATATTTCATTGCAGTACACGCCGCTATTGGGAAAAAGAATTCGAAAATGCAGACACTGATAACCATTTAAATTTAGCGGGTTGGACGAAAAAACTGACCGGAAAACCGGTTATTACCGTGGGCAGCGTTGGATTAAATACCAGCTTTGTCGGAGCTGAGCATGGCATGGAAATGTCGGCACAGGCAGGTATTGAAGCCAGTTCAATTACTCAGCTCGCTGATCGTTTAGGTAATGAAGAATTTGATTTGGTCGCAGTGGGTCGAGCTTTAATTCAAGATCCAGAGTGGGTAATTAAAGTACGTGAGAACCGCTTAGATGAACTTCAAGATTATTCAAAAGAGAGTTTGATGCAGCTAGTGTAAAACCGTTTTAAATGCGGTTTTATAAAATCAAAAGCCCCTGTCTTAAAATTTACTTTTTGACTTACTTTTTTGACAGGGGCCTTTCTGTTTGTATCAGAAAATTTAAAAAATGAGTATTAATTAATACTCAATTCCTTGTTGTGCTTTTACTCCCAAACGAAAAGCATGGCGATCATCTTGAACGGTCGATATGGTATCGGCAATATCTTGCAAAGGCATAGCCATTGTCCGGCCAGTAATCATAACATTTTGCATTTTCGGACGTTTCTTTAACGCCTCAATAACAGGTTCAACATTTAGATAACCATACTTAAACATGTAGCTCATTTCATCGAACAAGAGAAAATCGTATTGATCGTCGGCTAATAATTTCTCAGCCAATACCCATGCTTTTTCAGCAGCAGCGATGTCTTGTGCTTTATCTTGTGTTTCCCAAGTAAAACCATGCCCCATCACATGCCAATCGACTAATGGGTGATTTTGAAAAAAACGTTGTTCGCCAGTTTCATTTTCGCCTTTAATAAACTGAATGACCGCACACTTTTTTCCGTAGCCTAGCGAACGTGCCATGGTACCCAACGCAGAGCTACTTTTGCCTTTACCGTTACCTTTTAACAAAATCAAAATACCACGCTCTTCTTGGGCGTTGGCAATACGCTCGTCGATTAAGGCTTTTTTCTTAGCCATACGTTCTTGATATTTTTTATCGCTGTCTTCTGCCGTTTTATTCATGAGTTAATGTCACACTGAGTTAAAATAGTCTTTAATTTATAGTACTTAATTAGTACTTAATTAGTACTTAACTAGTACTTAAATAAAAGTGAAATTACTTCTCTGGCAATTCAATTAAACGCCAATAATGATCAAGCATCTTAACGAGCTGCTCAAAACCATTGTCTAAACTTTCTTTAATAATGTATCCCGCAACGTGTTGTTTGTATGCAGTGAGTTTATCTTCTTCGTCTTTACTGGTTGTAAGCACAAAGACAACACTAGCCTCTAAAGTCGAGTCGGTACGCAATATTCTCAGCAAATCTAAACCACCCATTCTGGGCATATTTAAATCTAATAAAATCAAATAGGGATGTTCAATTTGACCAGCATGTAAAATCTCTAATGCTTCTATCCCATCTTTTGCTCTGACAATTGAGTTGTCCATTTTCATCCGCGCAAAAGCTCGAGTGACACTCATTGCGTCAATATCGTCGTCTTCGACCAGTAATATCGATACGGGTTTATAACCTGCTTTTGTATAAGTCATTGGCGATCCTTACTTCACAATATTTTTTGGCCAGGTAAATATAAAAGAGACACCTCTTTCACTGCCAGATATCACCTTAATACTTGCCTCTTGATTATCAAGTACTTTTTTAATAATGGATAGACCCATACCACTTCCTTCAACTTGATCACGAGGCTTTAATGTTTTAAATACTTCAAATATTTGTTCGAAATGCTCTTCTTTTATTACAGGGCCGTCGTTTTGAACCGTAAATTCATAAAATCTCGCCCCTTCGCTCACAGAAATAATAATATGGCCGTCAGGTTTATCGTGGTGTTTTATCGCGTTGCTTATTAAATTTCTAAAGACGTTTTCTAAAGGCGAGTACAATGTATCAAGAGTGGGCAGTTTGCCTTCTACTTGCAGTGTAAAGCCTACCGGAGGATCTAGCAGATCAAACACCTCTTCCACCAGCTGATTAACATCTATTGTTTGTATCTCTCCTTGTTTTCGACCTATTCGAGAGTAAACCAATAAGTCATCAAGTAATTTTTCTAAGCGCACTGTTCTACTTTGTAGCAGAGTTAGATATTCTTTTGTTTCTTCTTTAGCAATACCTTCTATGTCTTCAGATATCCAACTCGAAAGCTGCATAATTCCTCTTAAAGGTGCTTTTAAATCATGGGAAGCAACATATACAAATTCATTTAAGTCTTTATTAATACGCTTCAGTTCGCGGGTCATCTGAACGTAATGAGTCATATCTATAATCGTCGATAATATTTTACGGCCTTCAGTACCATTAAAATTTGCTAAACCAATTTCTGCAGGAAACTCACTTCCATCTTTTCTAAGGCCGGATACCTTTCGGTCTTCACCCATGCGACGTTGTTTATCTTCTTTTAAATAACTTTGACGCTGATGATGATGATTGCTCTGAGCAGTCATAGGTACTAATACATCGACTGACTGGCCAATAAGTTCTTGTGCTGAATAGCCAAACAATTGCTCTGCTTGTGGGTTCAGTTTTTCTATTACACCCTTGCTGTCAGTAATAATTATTCCAAAAGGTGACACTTCGATTATATGCCTAAAATACTTTTCACTGACACGCAACTCTTTGGTTATTCGTTTAGCTAAAGACAGCGATTTACGATTGGTCCTAGACAGTGATAAAAAAAGCAAAAACAGCATGGCATCAATCATCAATCCCCCCACTAAAATATAAGTAGATTGATTAAGATTCACTTCGTTAGAAAAAGAGTTCGCTGTTTGAATGTTAACGTCCCACCAGCGACCATAAACCGACAATGTTACTTTTTTACTGAATAAGGGGGATTGGCTAAAGTTTTCATTCGCTTCAGTCAATTCGTCATACAAGGGGCTTACACCATCATAAATACTAAAAATCAAATGACGATTTTCTTGTTTAAGGGTTCCTTCAATCAGTTTATCCATAATAAAAGGTGCATAAACAAGGCCAATGAAATGCGCCTGCCTTTTAGCGACTGTATTAATGTCTGTGCTGCTGTAAAAAGGTAGAAATTGTAAAAAACCCGGTGTTTTTTGTTGATCTTGAACTAAGAAAATTGGGCCCGTAATCTGTGCACTGCCAGTATCCCGGGCACGCTTTGCAGCTGTATAGCGATTGCTTTCAAAAGCCATATTCAATCCTAACGCTGCTTTATTTCCCTCAACCGGCTGTAAATACGTGACGGGCCAAAACTCTTTTTCACTGTCCTTAGGGTGTATGTTAAATGCTGGCCGAGTTTGCTGCTGTTGCTGTATGAATGTTTCAACGTCATTTTCATCAACTTTATAAATGACACCAGTGCCATTTATCCCAAGATATCTTTCATCAAGTTTTAAAGCATCGGTAAAACGCTTCCAGATAGTGTTATTAAGATTGTAATTATGACTGCTAATAACAGCTACGCCACTTTGCAAAGCATCTTCATAATGCGCCATTCGCTCAGATACTAATGCCAATAATTGACTGGTTTGAAATTCAAATCTTTGCTCAATTTTTGACTCTATCTGTGTTTTAGAGATATACCAAGCAGCAAGGGTTAGGATTACAGATAAAGATATTACCAACCAGTGCCACCAAACTAACCCACCCTCTTTGAACCCTTTTACTGGCATATATTTGACTCTGCTAAGTGAGTGACAGATATGAAAACTTAGAATTATTATAGCTCATAAAAAATTAAGCCCCTGTTGTTATTGTTTACAATAGGGGCTAATAAAATAATTTTACTCAAACACTCTTAGGTGATTCCTAAAATGGAATATCATCATCGAATGTATCAAAATTACCACCATTATTAGGCTGTGCTGGCTGTTGCGCAGGAGGTGTCGCTTGAGGTGGCTGGGAATAGTTTGGTTGCGGCACGGGTTGCTGAGCCGGAGCTGCAGGCTGATTTGAGTAGCCTTGAGACTGAGCGGGTGATTGCGCCGGCTGTGATTGATAACCAGGCTGCTGCATGGGAGCTTGCTGTGGCGACTGCTGCGGCGACTGCTGTTGAGGTGGTTGCGAATAATTGGACGTATTCTGACCTTGTGGCTGATAGCTATTCGGCTGCTGCATCGGCTGTTGCATCGGCTGTTGCATAGACTGATTCATCGGTTGATTCATCGGTTGATTCATCGACTGGTTATTACCATAACCATTATTCATTCCTGAATCTTGGCGACTATCTAGCATGGTCATTTCATTTGCGATAATTTCCGTTGAATAGCGCTTAATACCATCTTTTTCATACTCGCTGGTACTTAGCTTACCTTCAAAATAAACTTTCGAACCTTTTTTAAGGTACTGATTCATTATCTCAGCTAACTTTCCAAACGCCTTAATACGATGCCATTCAGTTTTATCAACTTTTTGCCCAGTACTTTTGTCGTTGTAACCTTCATCCGTAGCAACGCTAAGGTTAACCACCGAACTACCACTGGGAAGGTACTTTAATTCAGGATCACGGCCTAGCGTGCCTATTATAATTACTTTGTTTACACTACGGCTCATTTTTTTCTCCCAATGAATGAACGGTTGCCACCGCTTGTTGATAGTCAAAAACGCTGGCATCTACTTTTAAATATATAGCGTGTTCTTCTGCTATTAAAATAGCATCTGCAACACCTTTAAGATTGATTAAGGCATCTAAATACTGCGCACTGGATTTATTGTTACTGCTTTGATCTAAAATATCTACACGCACACTATTAAGATGCGCTGGTTTAGGCGTTAATACAACTAATAAAGCCCATGCTAAAACGATAGCAGCCAAGACTAAAAAAAGACCCTCTATACCAAACGCTTTGGTTAGCCACCCGCCTAAAATTCCACCGGCGAATGCACCTAAAAATTGCAAGGTAGAATACACCCCCATAGCACTGCCTTTTGCGCCAGCAGGAGCAACTTTACTTAACCAAGATGGCAACGTTGCTTCCATAATATTGAAAGCCCAGAAGAAAACACCCAATGCCACAGCCCACGACCAAACACTCATAGCTTGTGACATTAAGGTTAACGCTGCAACCATAATCACTAGGGCTACAATAACGATACTTTTCATTTGGCGTTTTTTTTCAGCGATAATCACAAAAGGAACCATCAACCCAAACGCAACAAACAACACTGGTAAGTACAACCAAGCATGCTGATTCAAGCTCAACCCAGACAGAATAAGTTGCTGAGGTATCGCTACAAATATCGCCACCATTAATGCATGTAAAATAAAGATGCCAATATTGAGTGGCCACAGTTGACCGTTGGCTAACTGTTTAAACACTTCGCCTAATACCGCACCACCATCTCGATGCTTTTTTTGAGGGGGCGTTGGCACTAGGTACAGCATAAGTACGATACCCAAAAGTGCTAAAATACCCGTAATAACAAATATCAGCTGCAACCCACCAAGGTTAACTAAAACCGGGCCTAAAACTAATGCGACAGAGAAGGATAAACCTATTGATGCACCGATCGATGCCATGGCTTTCATTCTATGTTCTTCACGAGTTAAATCTGTTACTAACGCCATAACGGCACTGGCTATAGCGCCACACCCTTGTAAAAAGCGGCCAAAAATAATTCCGTATATAGTATCGGCGTTGGCGGCGATAAAACTGCCCAGAGCAAAGATCAGTAGGCCGATCACAATAATCGGCTTGCGCCCAAAATAATCGGACAAAGCGCCCGCTGGAATTTGCAGCAATGCTTGGCTTAAACCATAGGCACCAATGGCCAAACCCAGCAACTCCGGTGTTGCACCAGCAAAATCAGCACCGGCAACCGACATAACAGGCAGCACCATAAATAAACCAAGCATTCGCAAGGCATACAATGACGCCAAGGAACCAATGGCTCTCTTTTCTGAACGTGAAACGTTTGATGTAGATACTGTGGACATTACTGAATAGTTTATGAAAAATGTATCGAATATTCTATCAGACTCAAGCTAAGACTAAGACTAACAAATTCGATTAATTTCACATGCCAAGCTCGCTTTCTTAAAAAATAGATTAGTTCACCTAAGTCATAGGCTTTGTAACAGACCCTTAATTTTGTAAGACACTCCAACAATGCCTTGAACTCTAAAGCATTTTTATCACCAAATTGGACAAAATAAGCCCAAAAATATCGACTGTGTGACATCTAACGCCTAGCAATTATATTTTCTTAGAGTAAAATTAAGTAACAAAGGCCGGAAGCCATCATTTTATTCAAGGATGTTTATCATGGAAAAAACAACAACAAATAATCTTCATCGCATTATCATCTTTGGTCAGCAGAACCTACAAAATTCTATCCTTATTGGTTTTATCCAACAAAACACCGGAATCAGCTGCGAGCTCACCTCAATATTTAATTGGCGCGATAACTGGAATTCCTTTGAAGGGCAAACGCTAGTCCTTATCGATGCTGAGAATGAACCTCAAGAAAAAGTTCAAGATTTGCTCGAACAGGTGTTCGATAAAGCAAACCAAACTAAAGTTGCCTTCTTTAACACTCACTGCTCTAGTGCAATCGAGCGATTAATGGCCTGGCCTATGGTCAACGGCATATTTTACAAAGATACATCGCAAGAGCAGTTAGTAAAAGGCATTAGCTGCATATTTAAAGGAGAGTTTTGGTTATCTCGACGGTTAATTGCAGAGCATTTAGAACGCACACGCAGTAAACCTCGCAAGCGAAGCTCCTGTGCTAATTTGTTAACCCGCCGAGAAAAGCAGATCCTAACCCTAACTGCCACGGGTGCGACTAATACTCAAATTGCTGATAATCTGAATGTAAGCATGCACACGGTAAAAACACATATCTATAACTTGTTCAAAAAAATCGATGCCAGCAATCGTATTCAAGCGGTTAATTGGGCTAAAGACAACTTGGAAGGGCTGCAAGAAAAAATAGCCTAACAGCTTTACCGCTTTATCCCTTGCTCAGTTGCTCAGTTGCTTTACAATTCTGATTCTACGGTTGATAGAAGTCAGAATTGTTCAATGGATAAAATTATAGTTCAGGGTGCTCGCACTCATAATCTCAAAAATATCGATATTGAGATTCCTCGCGACAAGCTAATTGTTATTACTGGTTTAAGCGGCTCCGGCAAATCATCCCTAGCATTTGATACTTTATATGCTGAGGGTCAACGTCGTTATGTTGAATCTCTCTCAACTTATGCACGGCAGTTCCTATCTATGATGGAAAAGCCCGACGTTGATCACATAGAGGGTTTGTCTCCTGCTATTTCTATTGAACAAAAATCAACGTCTCATAATCCGCGCTCAACTGTAGGCACAGTAACAGAAATTTATGATTATCTACGGCTACTGTTTGCCCGCGTAGGTACACCTAGATGCCCTGAACATGATGTTGCGCTTGAAGCACAAACTATTAGCCAGATGGTAGATCAGATTTTAGAACTACCTGATGACTCAAAACAAATGATATTGGCCCCGGTAATTCGCGATCGCAAAGGCGAGCACCTGCATGTTTTGGATAATTTGCGTGCACAAGGTTTTATCCGCGTACGCATAGACGGCTTAGTGTGTGATCTAGACGACACACCAGAGCTGGATAAGAAGAAGAAACATTCGATAGAAGTGGTTGTCGACCGCTTTAAAATCCGTGAAGACATTGCACAAAGATTGGCAGAATCGTTAGAAACTTGCGTTGAATTAAGTGGCGGCCTTGTTTTGGTTATGCCAATGGATGAACCCGACAGCAAAGGGCTATTATTTTCATCTCAATTCTCCTGCCCTCATTGTGGTTATAGCCTCTCAGAACTTGAACCCCGCTTATTTTCGTTTAACAACCCCGCAGGTGCTTGTAACAGTTGCGATGGCTTAGGTGTTAAGCAGTATTTTGATCAAGATCTCGTAGTAGCAGATTCTAGCTTATCAATTTCAGAAGGTGCCATTCGTGGTTGGGACAGACGCAGTATTTATTATTTTCAAATGCTTAGTTCGGTAGCAGAGCATTACAAATTTAATATTGATCAGCCATTTCAAGAGTTAACAAAAAAACAACAGCATCTTATTTTACATGGCAGTGGCCTAGATGAAATTAGCTTTAATTATGTAAACAGTCGCGGTGATACTGTTTTAAAGAAGCATATTTTTGAAGGGGTATTACCTAATTTAGAACGCCGCTACCGTGATACAGATTCACAAATGGTTCGCGAAGAACTGACTAAATATTTAAGTGTTCAGTCATGCCCTAGCTGTAAAGGTTCAAGACTACGCACTGAAGCTCGCCACGTGTTTATTGGTGACAAAAACATACATCAATGCACCTCGTTACCCATTGATGAAGCACTAAACTACTTTATTGAATTAGGTTTCTCTGGCCAAAAAGCTGGCATTGCTGAAAAAATATTGAAAGAAATCCGCGATCGCCTGCAGTTTTTAGTCAACGTAGGATTGGAATATCTAAGTCTCAACCGAAGTTCAGATACACTATCAGGTGGCGAGGCACAACGCATTCGCCTAGCTTCACAAATCGGGGCTGGCCTAGTCGGCGTTATGTACATTTTAGACGAACCCTCGATTGGCTTACATCAAAGAGACAACGACCGCTTATTACAAACACTGGTACATCTTCGTGATATCGGTAATACCGTGATCGTAGTTGAACATGATGAAGATGCTATTCGTAGTGCAGACTATTTAATCGATATTGGCCCAGGCGCTGGGGTTCACGGCGGTGAAATTGTCGCACAAGGTACACCCAAACAAGTATTTAACAATAAAAAATCCATTACTGGCCAGTATATGACCGGTGCAAAACGAATCGCCATTCCAGAACAAAGAACACCGTTCGATACACATCGGTTATTGACACTCAGTGGCGCTACTGGCAACAACCTTGATAATGTTGATTTAACAATTCCACTGGGCTTACTAACCTGTGTGACTGGTGTTTCGGGGTCGGGCAAATCAACCCTTATTAATAGAACCTTGTACCCGTTAGCAGCAACAGCATTGAATGGTGCTACAACCCTCAAAGCAGCGCCCTATAAGTCAATAACAGGGATGAATCAACTCGACAAAGTGGTTGATATTGACCAAAGCCCAATTGGCCGAACTCCTAGATCCAACCCTGCAACTTACACCGGTATTTTCACTCCTATTCGTGAGTTATTTGCAGGCACACAAGAATCTCGCAGTCGCGGTTATAAAGTCGGTCGTTTTTCGTTTAACGTTAAAGGTGGTCGCTGTGAAGCCTGCCAAGGCGATGGTGTAATTAAGGTTGAAATGCACTTCTTAGCCGATGTCTACGTGCCATGTGATATCTGTAAAGGTCAACGCTATAACCGTGAAACTCTAGATATACGCTATAAAGGGAAGAACATACACGAATGCTTATCGCTGACTGTTGAGGACGCAAGAGAGTTCTTTGATGCCATCCCAGCAATAGCTCGTAAATTACAAACATTAATTGATGTGGGACTATCTTATATAACACTAGGGCAAGCCGCTACGACCCTATCAGGGGGCGAAGCACAGCGAGTTAAATTAGCTAAAGAATTATCCAAACGGGATACCGGCAACACATTATATATTCTTGATGAACCAACAACTGGTTTGCACTTTGCAGATATACAACAACTCCTAGTGGTGCTGCACCGTTTACGTGATCATGGTAATACAGTTGTGGTTATTGAACATAACCTTGACGTTATTAAAACAGCAGACTGGATTGTCGACCTAGGCCCTGAAGGAGGCTCGAAGGGGGGTTATATAATCGCAGAAGGAACTCCTGAAGAATTAGCTAACGAAGAAAAATCACATACAGCTACCTTCTTAAAGCCATTATTAGAGCGCGGTTATTAATTTACGCATTCTACAGTCTAGGTGTATTTAGCTGAGGCAGAATGTGGCAGAGGCAGTATTTGGCAGAGATTAGTAGCCAGAATCAACTAAAAGGGATTCTGGCTTTTTTGTGCCTAAGAAAAGGACAGTAAAAAACCGTAATCTATAAACATTTTTTACAGGCAAAAAAAAACCCAGCATAAGCTGGGCCTTTTTTTGACGTAGATATTACTCTTCGCCAGCTTCAGTTGCTTCAACAACGTCGTCTGCTTCAACAGCAGGACGGTCTACTAATTCAACATAAGCCATAGGTGCATTATCACCCGAACGGAAACCACATTTCATAATGCGAATGTAGCCACCCGGACGTGCTTCATAACGAGGACCTAATTCATTAAACAATTTACCAACAGCTTCTTTGCTACGAGTACGTGCAAAAGCCAAACGGCGATTTGCAACAGAGTCAACTTTAGCCAATGTAATCAAAGGCTCTGCAACACCACGTAACTCTTTTGCTTTTGGCAAAGTCGTTTTAATGATTTCATGCTCGAACAAAGACACTGCCATGTTTTTAAACATTGCTTGGCGGTGTGAACTAGTGCGATTAAAGTGGCGACCACTTTTACGATGACGCATGATTATTTTCCTTTACTAACTGAACGCTCTGCGAGATTTAGTCTGAAGACTAAGCCAACACTTTATCGTCATTTCTAAGACTTGCTGGCGGCCAATTTTCTAGGTGCATACCTAGAGAAAGACCACGTGATGCAAGAACGTCTTTAATTTCAGTCAGAGATTTCTTACCCAAATTAGGTGTTTTCAACAACTCAACTTCTGTGCGCTGAATCAAATCACCAATGTAGTAAATATTCTCGGCCTTTAGGCAGTTCGCAGAACGAACAGTTAACTCTAAATCGTCAACTGGACGTAGAAGGATAGGATCAATTTCCTCTTCTTCTTTCTGCTGCTCAACTACTTCCTCATTTTCCAGGTCAACAAATATTGCTAATTGTTGCTGCAGAATAGTAGCAGAGCGACGAATTGCTTCTTCTGGATCAATAGTACCATTGGTTTCCAATTCGATAACCAGCTTGTCTAGATCAGTACGTTGTTCAACACGAGCGTTATCTACGCTGTATGAAATACGCTGTACCGGGCTATAAGTTGCATCAATTTGCAATTTGCCAATGGCCTTTGTTTCTTCGTCGTTTTGGTTGCGAGACTCTACAGTCTCATAACCACGACCTGAAGATATTTTTAAAACCATCTTCAGTTCAGTGCCGGGTGCTAAATGAGCAATAACATGCTCAGGGTTAGCGATTTCAACACCATGATCCAGTTGAATATCGGCAGCGGTTACTGCACCTGCTCCAGATTTAACCAGAGTCAGAGTCGCTTCATCACGTTCGTGAAGTTTGACTGCAACACCTTTAAGATTTAACAAGATTTCAATTACGTCTTCTTGTACACCTTCGATCGTGCTGTACTCATGAAGTACACCGTCGATCTCTACCTCAACAATTGCCGCTCCTGGCATGGAGGACAGCAATATTCGACGCAATGCGTTGCCAAGTGTATGACCGAAACCACGTTCCAGTGGCTCAAGAGTCACTTTCGCATGAGTCTTGCTCATTTCTTCAACTTGAATATGACGAGGTGTCAAAAATTCGTTTACTGCACGCTGCATAGCTGCCCCTTACGATGCTCTATTATTTAGAGTAAAGTTCCACAATT
>OJGH01000013.1_pt1 | contig 85362 bp, 81 predicted proteins | sample 1594641 | NCBI WGS metagenome assembly OJGH01 (sample SAMN05416894, study PRJEB24817) | seawater metagenome | isolation source: Sea water | place: Canada:Atlantic | collected 2013-11 | reverse complement strand
GGCAGTTTATGAAAACTGCCTCTTAACTTGTGACCAAATTTAGTTGACCACAACAAGGCAAAGAAAATCGAAGCAATCAAAAGTCACTTTAAACGGACCGATAAGAACAGGTTAGAAGACCCAAAGAGCTCTTAGATACCTAAAAAGTATTAATTTAAGTTAAAGCAGCTGACTTCAGTTAGCCAGCATTGAAGTACAATATTTAAACCAATCAACCCTTCTCCGCAGATTCCACTCTGGCGTTCAATATCATATCCGCCGCTTTTTCAGCGATAGCGATAATCGGGGCATTCGTATTGCCGCTGATTAAAGTAGGGATAATCGAACCATCAACCACTCGCAGCTTGTCGACTCCGTGCACACGCAGTTCACTATCAACCACGGCCATCGGATCGCTACCCATTTTGCAAGTGCCTACTGGGTGATAAACCAATCCCAGTTTGTCTTTGCATTTTTGTAGCAGGGCTTCGTCTGATTCGGCTTCTGGGCCAGGGTGGATTTCCTCAAGGCGATGTTCATCAAAGGCTTGGCTTGCAAGGATTTTACGCGCAACACGAATGCCATCTACCAATGTTTTTTGGTCTTGGCTATCGCTTAAAAAATTGAAGTCAATTTTGACGGGGTCACTAGAGTTTGCCGATCTCAATGAAACCGTTCCGCGACTCTTAGGGCGTAAGACACAAGCGTGCAGTGAATAGCCATGACCAGATAATAAGCCAAAGTCACGGCCACAATCGTCAAATAGCAGCGGCACAAAATGCATTTGAATATCAGGCACTTCTACACTGGGGTTGGACTTAAAAAACCCGCCAGCCTGAGTAAGCGAGTTGGCTAAATTACCTGTTTTATTACGCATGTACTTAAGTGTATCGGGTAGCATGTTCAGTAAACCTCTGGGGCCAATAGAAAAGCCGTCTTTCTTTTTACTGGTTACCAATACGCAGGCATCCACATGTTCTTGCAGATTTTTACCCACGCCGGGAAGGTCGCGGATGACTTTAATGCCGTGTTGAACAAGTTCTTCTTTCGCGCCGATACCCGACAACATAAGCACTTGTGGCGAGTTGAACGTGCCGCCACACAAGATCACTTCTTTGCGCGCAGTGACTCGTTGTAACTGCCCAGCCTGTGTATATTCAACGCCGTAAGCAACCTTTTTTTGGCCTTCAGTTTTGAATAAGACCCGCTGTACCAAGGCTTCGCATTCGACAATTAGGTTATTGCGTGTTCGTGCAGGCTTTAAATAACCACGAGAAACTCCACAGCGTTCACCATCTTTAATGGTGAACTGGTAATAGCCTGCACCTTCAAAGTTGGGGCCGTTAAAATCATCGGTCGCGGGATAGCCAGCTTGTAAGCTACCTTTTAAAAAACAGTCATTAAGAGGATAGCTATTGTGAGTATTTGAGACGTAAAGAGGGCCTTTGTCGCCATGAAACTCGCTTGCACCGCGTTCATTTGTTTCTGATTTTTTGAAGTACGGAAGCATATCGTCATAGCTCCAGCCTTTGTTACCTGCCGCTTGCCAATTGTCGTAGTCGCTGCGATGGCCGCGAATGTACACCATGCCATTAACCGCACTACTGCCGCCCAGGGTTTTGCCGCGAGGGCATAATAAAGGCTGACCATTACGAATATCAGGCACAGATTCAGCATTGTATTGCCAATTGTATTTTTTGCTGAACATGAAATAAGCAAGTGCGCCGGGTATTTTAATTAGGGGGCTTTTGTCTTCAGGCCCGGCTTCTAGTAACAGTACGGAGTTATTTGTATCTTTCGATAGGCGGTTGGCGAGAACGCTCCCGGCTGAACCGGCACCGACAATAATGTAGTCAAAGCTGACTGAGGACATAGCACTTACCTTTTTTTATTTTTAATGTTCGACAAGTTATCTAGAGAATTATTGTAGCGGTCTATTATGCGCATAGATATGTTGAAAAGGGCTATGTAGTTTGTTAATTTCGGACATCTATATTTCAAACATGCAGGCAGGGCAGCCAATTATAATAAAAGCCCGCCTTTAACGATTAAGGTCTGGGTATGAGCACAAGGCATTCAATTACTGGGCTAACTGAAGTTCTAAAATGGGCGGAGAATAAGGGCTATTCTCGCTTAGCTTTATTAGAAGACACACAAATTAACGAAGAGCGCCTGTCGGATGTAAAAGCAACCTTATTGCCCTGTGAAGAACTTTGCTTTTATCGCAACTTATTAAACATTTCTGGCGATCCACACATTTTATTAGAGGCGGGGTTTAATCTAAATATTGCGACCTATGGGATCTATGGTCTTGCCCTGATTAGCAGCCCTACCTTTGAAAAAGCCATTGCCTTGGGCTTGCAGTTTATTGATTTTACCTACACCTATAATCGAGTGGTATTTTTTGAAGACGCCCGCCATGCCGGTATACAAATCACTCAGATAAATGATCTTGGTGTACTGCAGCGGCCAATGATTGAGCGAGATGTTTCCGCCGTTTTCGTGCTAATCCAACTTTTATTGCCTGAAGAGCAGGCCGTTGAAGAAATTTGTTTTGCTTGGGAGAGGGATCAGGATCGGCCTCTGCAGTATTTCGAGGATTTATATCAGTGCCCCGTCCATTTTAATTCCGCTGTGACTGAAGTGCGGTTTGCAAAATCTTATTTACAGCATGAATTACCGCAGCATAATGTGTTGGCGATGGAGCTTTGCCGAGAGCAGTTAGAACACATTCGCCCCCAGTTGATTGTTGAAGAAGGCGTGCTTGAACGAGTCCAGCAATACCTTTTGAAAACCCCTTTGTACCGGGCATCAATGGAAGATTGCGCCAAAAGCTTATCAATGAGTTCACGTACCTTGAGACGCCAATTGAGTGAGGCTGGCATGTCTTATCAGTTAGCTCTAGATGAGTTTCGGCGCTTGTTGGCAGATAAATATTTAAACGATACCCAAATGACGCTAGCAAAAGTAGCAGAGCGTTTAGGGTATAGCGATGCGGCCAACTTTAGCCATGCTTATAAGCGCTGGACCGGATTAGCACCACGCAAGGATAAAGCATGATGCTAAATCTTTAGTGCTAAACCTCTAATGCTAAACGAGTCGCTTGATCGATCGCTGCTTTAGCATCCAACTCTGCAGCCAAGTGCGCGCCACCCACTAAGGTAACGGTTTTACCCGCAGCCTCTAAAGGTTGTTGCAGTTCAGTTAACGACAACTGACCCGCACAAAGAATTATATTATCAACCTCAAACACCTTAGCTTGATTATCGATCAATACGTGAAGGCCTTGGTCGTCAATTTTTTCATACTGTACCCCCGGAATCATGGTTACACCGCGATTTTCTAGCATAATTCGATGGGTCCAACCCGTTGTTCGACCTAAGCCTTTGCCAACGTAAGTTGCTTTTCTTTGCAACAAATATACTTCACGACCTGACGTTTCAATTTGCGGTTTTAAACCGGCCACACCGCCGCGTGGATGATTTTCGAAATCAATGCCCCATTCTTTGGCGAACACCTCGCGGCTAAGCCCACTGGATTTGCCAGAATGCATTAAAAACTCACTGACATCAAAGCCAATACCACCCGCACCGATCACCGCGACTTTTTTGCCAATCTCGCGCTTTCCTAAAATACAATCAGCGTAGCTGACTACTTTTTCGTGATCTATCCCTTCAATATCTGGGGTTCTGGCGACAACACCGGTGGCTAAAATAATGTCGTCAAAACCTTCATCCAGCAATTCTTGCGCACTGACTCTGGTATTCAGCCTTAAATCGACATGGTGTACTTGTATCAATTTGCTAAAATACCGTAACGTTTCAGCAAACTCTTCTTTGCCGGGTATTTGTTTGGCAATATTAAACTGACCGCCAATAACATCCGCACCTTCAAACAAAACAACCTTGTGGCCTCTCTCTGCTGCGGTGGTGGCATACGCCAAACCAGCTGGGCCTGCGCCCACAACGGCGATTTTTTTAGTTTGAGAAGCTGCGGTTTTAATTAACAAGGTTTCTTTACAAGCATAAGGATTAACCAAACAGCTTGCCGGTAAGCCAGAAAACACATGATCCATACAGGCCTGATTACACGCAATACAGGTATTAATCTCATCTTCACGGCCTTGCTCGGCCTTTAGCACCAATTCGGGGTCCGCAAGCATTGGCCTTGCCATTGAACAAATATCCGCATCACCTTCTGCCAAAACACGTTCGGCAACATCCGGCATATTAATTCGATTACTGGTAATCATAGGGACTTTTAAATGCGCCTTTAGCTTGGCCGTTACTTTTGTAAACGCAGCCCGAGGTACCATGGTCGCAAGGGTCGGCACTCTAGCTTCATGCCAAGTAAAATGGGTACTAATAATATCAACGCCGATCGCCTCCATCGCCTTAGCCAAGGCTAATGTTTCTTCAAAAGTACTGCCTTGCTCCAACATTTCCATTGCCGCAAGACGATACACCACGATAAAATCTGGCCCAACCGCTTCGCGCACAGCGGTCATCACCTCAATAGGGAAGCGCATTCTATTTTCGTACGAACCGCCATATTCGTCTTCACGCTGGTTGGTGAACGACAACAAAAAAGAACTTAACAAATACCCTGCCGAGCCAATAACCTCAACGCCATCGTAACCCGCCTTTTTCGCTAGCCTTGCGCTGTTAGCAAAGTCTTCAATGTGTTTTTGTATGTCAGCCTTGGTCATGGCTTTGGGTGTGATAGGGCTAATTCGCGCCTTAATTGCCGACGGTGCAACGGCACTGTTATGAAAAACATAGCGACCACTGTGCAAAATTTGCATGCATATTTTACAATCAGGCTGCGCCTTATGCACCGCATCCGTAACTACTTTATGATTTTCAGCATCTTGTTCTGTGGCCATCATGGCACCGCCCGGAAACGGATTACCTTCGTCGTTCGGAGATATGCCACCGGTGATAATCATGCCCACTCCGCCTCTTGCCCGCGCCGCATAATACTCACCCATTCTCTCGAAACCATTCTTAGCTTCTTCTAGAAAGGTATGCATGGAGCCCATTAATGCTCTGTTTTTTATAACCGTATGGCCTAAGTCTAAAGGACTGAATAAATGCGGATATTTTTCGTGTGCATAAGACATAGTTTTCTCACATAAAAGAAAAAGGGGGCGCTGAACGTATTTTTTAAGGAGTATTGTAGCGGTGCAGAATGAGCAGAGACATGTTGAAATGGGCTATGTGCTTTGTTAATTTCGGACGCACAAAGCCTTGTCAGAGAAACTGGTTTTTTAAAACAACGACAGTTGATCGACTTCTACGGTGTTTGTTTTATCTTTTTGTGTCTTTTTATTGGCCGTTTTACGCTTAGATTTTCGTTTACGGCTGCCGTGTTTTTCATACAAGGCTTTTGCTTGCTCCCAAAACTCGGGGTTACGCTGTTTAAATTCGGTAATTTTTGCCCGTGCTTCACGCAATGCAATAACGTGGTCAACAATCGGTTGCGGGTAATCTTCACCAATAACGCAGCCTAGTTGCTGCTGTTGTTTGAGCGGCAGCGTCCAAGGTTGGTGAATAAAATCATCGTCGTAATCTGCTAGTTCTGGCACCCAGCGTTTAATAAAAAGTCCCTTTGGGTCTTGGTCTTGTGATTGCTTTACCGGGTTGTAAATGCGCAAGGTATTAATGCCTGTAGTGCCCGATTGCATTTGTATTTGGCTGTAATGAATGCCGGGCTCGTAATCGGTAAAGCACTGCGCTAAATGCCATGCAGGTCGCTGCCAATGAAGCCATAATTGGTAAGATGCAAACGACACCAACATGGCGCGCATTCTAAAGTTTAACCAACCGGTGTGGCGTAAACAGCGCATACAGGCATCGATAAACGGATAACCTGTATTGCCCGTTTTCCAAGCACTGAAATATTCTTCATTAAACTCTGCTTCGCGTAAGCCATTAAAAATCGGCAGCATGTTATGAGTTTCAAACAGAGGTTCGGTTTCCAGTTTTTGCATGAAATGACAATGCCAATGCAAGCGACCATCAAAAGATCGTAAAGATCGCTTCCAGGTGGATTGAAGCTCTGGATTTTTTACGTGTTTACGAAGCCGCTGCACAATTTCTCTTAACGATAAGGTACCAAACGTGATGTGTGGGCTAAGTCGAGAGCAGCTGGTGAAAGCGGTAAGTGGCGATGACATATCGTAAGAATAACGCTTGCCTCGCTCGTTAAGAAAACTTTTGAAATGTGCTACACCTTGGCTTCGACCACCGTTTTGCAGATGCTGGTTTTCGTCGTTTTCAAGTACGGTAAGGTGAGGATTTAAAGATTCAATATCGGTAGTTGTATCAATAGTGGTGGTCGTCTCTGGTTTTTCACCAAGTATTTTTTCTAAGCTTATTTTTTCTAGATAGGCAGGCGCAACTGATTTGTCACGCGCCATAAACATTTCCCAATAATGAGACCAATGGTCACGATCATTAAAGCGCCTAAAAACACCAAAAACCTCTGATTCATGCCATTTTATCTTATTTTTAATACACCATATGGTAACGTCTTTATCGCGCTGATATGTCCATAAATTGCCACTTTCTTGATGAGAATAAAGCCCGACAATATTAAAGTTTTGCGACAACCTAGTTAGCACAGAAATAATATGATCGTGCTCTAGCCACAACCCCTGCCCTAAATTCAGCAATGCTTGATTCAACTCCACAAGAGATTGGGCAATAAAGCGCCAATGGCGCGCAGAGCTATCTGGCAACTGCCAATAATCAGGTTCTATTACATATAAAGGCAAGACCTTAATACCTTGATCTTGCAGCGAAGCAGCCAAGGTGAGTGGTTCATGATCGTGAATTCTTAGGTCACGCTTAAACCACACGAGAGCGACAGACTCTTTTAGTTCGGCCTCTATTAATTCGGGCTCTTTTGACATACGCACTTTAAATATATTGTTTCAGTTAGCAAACCACCATCAGAACGTGCGCAGCGGCTACTATTGCTGTGACCTGTAACCGTAATCGAAGATAGTAACTTGGGCGTTTTACCGTGGTCATTAACCGCGATTCTAGCAAGTAGAGTGCGATAAACCCTAAGGCATTGACTATTAATATCACAGCGGTATCAGCCAATAAAAACGCAAACCAAGCCAGTAAAGTGATGATATTAGTGGTTATTGCTATGGCTTTGACCTTGGTAGTTTGGTTAACAACCTGTCCCCATAAAGTTCCTGCCATAAAGCTTAAAATAAGTATGCCGTAGGTTAAAAACCATTGTTCTCCTGTTACGTTTAAAAATTCATAACCCAAAAAAGTAAACAACAAAGCAATTAAAAAAGGCAGCGCACCCGCAAACGTTAGTGCTTTTATCAATGTCGCTTTATTCATAGTTTTCGATCGCCTTAAATCTATTCTTAAATCTATTCTTCAGTTTAATCAAGATTCTCAGTTTACCGGTTTTAGCCTCTTTGTTAGAAGCTATTTTATACAATTAAGGCAGATACCTTTACGTCATCTGCTAATACTCAAAGATAAAAAGGCTTAATAAAAAATTAGAGTTTTGAGCAACAAACCTGTTACGTCTGTGTTTCTAGCGTCGCGACTAATTCTTTAAATAAATCATGCTCTACTAACGGTTGTAGCGCTGGATCATCTTTAATATCAACAAGGTAGCTGTCGCGACGATAAAGTGCTTCTCTTAAATAACGTATGGCTTCGTCAATTTGACTCATCGCTGTGTAAGCACACGCTAGTTGGTAAAAAGCATGGCTGTTGTCTTTATCAATCTTCAGCGCTTGGTGACATAAATTCACTGCCCACTGAGGTTCGTTTAATTCTAATACGGCATCGGCTTTATACGTTAGGGCTTCACAGTCGGTTGGTTTTAATTTCAAAATATCGTCATAAATAGATATTTTATTCGCTGGGGACGGCTCTTGTTGGGCTCGTAACCAATGCGATTGCAGCTCTTGTGTGAGCTCAATTTCTTCACGGTTTTCTTCAATGTGACGTGTTTTTTGCTTCAGCAACGATTCCATATTTTCGAGACGAACTTCGTATTCTGTAATCAGTCTGGAAATTTCTTCGTCAGCAAGGGAGTGAACACGTTCTTTCATTTCGCGTATAGACGTCCAGCCTACAACCACGAGTACCGAAGATGCCGCCGCTATGAGGTAAAAGAAATAGGTAATGGTGCTGGTTGCGTAGTCGACACCGCGGTCAACAGAGCGGTGTTCACGATCAACAATTTGTTGTATCAGTTCGGTTCTAACATTGGCTTGATCAATACGTAACTGCCTGATCTCATCCAACACATACCGTTCGATAAAAGGGGAATAAAGGGGTTTTTCGAGTGTTTCAATTGTTTCTACTACGTTCGCTTCTGCTGCTTTAGCTTCTGCTATGCTAGTTTTTTCTGCCGCCATTGCTTGGAAACCAAGCAAGGCGGTGAATACAAATACAATAACGCTGGTTACGATGCGAGGCATATGGCTCTTCCGTGGTCGTGCACTTCTACTAATGATGCGTGCAAGCTTTTAACAGTTTCTTCATAGTCTGATTCATTAACTATAAACTGCATATCCACTTGGCGCATTGTTTGATGTAGAGCAAGAACACTAACAGCTTTTGCCGCTACTGCTTTTACTGCTTTCGCAAGTATACCCGGAATTTTCATATCACTACCAATCGCAGATACAATGGCAACCTTTTGCTGGTCGACTTCTGCGGTTGGATATTTCTCTTCTATCGCTGTCCGTATACGTCTTACCGTTTTTAAACTGGCTGATAAGTAATGCGTAATGGTGTTAGCGTTGATGTCTTTGGAGACTATGTGCGCACGATAACGTGTAATAATCTCAAGTAAGTCTTTGTCGTAACCATGCAAGTTACCCGACATATCTTGGTCAAATACTTGTAAGGCAAACACACCTTTACAGCCTGCAATGATTTCTACGCAGGGTGAATCACTTACATAATCACCGGTAATGAGTGTTCCCGTATGGTCTGGCTCAAAGGTGTTTTTCACTCTTAAAGGAATATTGTTTTGGCGCAAACCTTTTGCTGCCTTAGGGTGAATCGCCTCCATACCTAAGCTGGCTAGCTGATCGGCCACGTCATAATTGGTACGACCAATCGGTACGGCATTGTCTTCACCAACAAGGTTTGGATCGGCGCTGCTAAGGTGAAATTCTTTGTGAATCACCGCTTCGCGGGCATTGGTTAATACTGCCAAACGGCTAAAGGTCATCTCACTGTAGCCACGGTCAAACGACGACATTAAACCGCTGTCACTGTGGGCATAGCCAGTGACGATCGGCAGCTGTGAATCTAGATCAATGTTATCGAATGCTAAGCGAATGCGTTCATCTAACGATATATGCTTGTTAGTTCGCCAGCCGGTTAGGTCAACAAAGCAGGCATTAACGCCATCACGACGTAACAGTTCTGCGGTATTCCAAGCGCTGTGAGCTTCACCCAAACTGGCTAACATTTCGCGTACGGTTTCTAAATGCGATTCAAGCTCAAAGTGCCCGTGCTGGCACAAGCTTTGTAAATCCAATAAGCATTGCTTAGCATCGGTTAAGCGTTCATTTAAAAACTTGTTCGCTTTGACCAGCAAAGGACCTTCTATGAATAAGTCGCCATTAATGCTGTAGAGTTCTTGGGTAAGCTCTTCGAACTTCTGTATCCAACCTGAATCTTCCATGCCATTTGCAAAAAGTTCATACACCCCTGGCTGGCCAGTTTTTTTGTGTTCTAACAATTGGTTGGTTATGCCGCTGTATGCAGAAACAACAAAAACCCGCTGGAATAATGTTTTTCTTGTGCCACCTAATACAATGTTATTACGAACCGACTGGTAATCTGACATTGACGTACCACCGATTTTTTCGATGGTGTGTGTGTTTTGTTCACTCATGTTTAACCTTTTCAAAAATCATTCTTAGTGTTTCACACTCGCTCGTGTTAATAATTGTTCGAGCCAAGTGCGAATAAAATGCATTGTATTGAAAGGGAATTAGAGGGTTTCGGCGTCTAATTCGTAAGCACCTTCTTTATTATGCACTTCTTTACCGTTTAGCGGTGGGTTGAACACACACGCCATGGTCATTTCTTCAGTCGCACGTAAAATGTGTTTATCGTGCTTGTCTAGTACGTAAATTGTTCCGGCTTCTATTGGAAATACCGTATTGTCTTCTAATCTTACAATTTCACCGCGACCGGCTACACAATATACCGATTCTAAATGATTTTGGTAATGCATTTGGAAATCAGCACCCTTATAAATAGTGGTAATATGGAAGGAGAATCCCATATTATCTTCTTTTAATAGTAAACGAGTGCTTTCCCAATTATTGTCTGGCGATACGATACGACGATTGGTTTGATTGGCTTCGGCCAGTGTTCTAACGATCATGTGATACCTTTAAAAAATTATGTCTAAATTGCGTATTAACTATTCCAAATTATTAACAGGGGACATCCTCTCGACATCCCCGTTAATTTAAAGCAATTACATTACGTACTAGCTTGCTTGAAAGTAAATTTTCTCTTCTGGAATTTCATATTCCTTAAAGCACACTTCTTTAATAGACTCACGCAAAATAGCCACGCCTTTCTCTAAGTTTTCTTGCTTGATCGTTAGAGGACAAAACAATTTAACAATTTGATCATCGGCACCACTTGTTTCAATAATTAAGCCTTTCTTGAAAGCATTCTTAGTGATCTTTCCAGCAATCTCACCGTTTACACAGTTAATACCTTGGAACATGCCACGGCCTTTAATGGTGAAGTTACCTTCGCCATACTGAGCAACAATATCGGTTAACTGTTCTTTAACGTAATCGCCTTTCGCTTTGACTTCGTTAGAAAACTTATCGTCGCTCCAGTAATGATCTATCGCTTGCTTAGCCGTTACAAATGCAAGGTTATTACCACGGAACGTACCGTTATGCTCACCGGGCTTCCACTGATCTAATTCTGGCTTCATCATAACAACGGCAAACGGTAAGCCATAACCGCTCAAAGACTTAGACATGGTAATAATGTCGGGTTTAATGCCTGATTCTTCAAAGCTAAAGAAAGTACCTGTACGACCACAACCTGATTGAATATCATCAACAATCATTAACAAGCCATGCTTACGGCATACTTTTTCTAGGTTCTGCAGCCATTCATTACTGGCAACGTTAACCCCACCCTCACCTTGAACTGGTTCAACTAATACTGCTGCTGGCGAGTTAATACCACTACTTGAGTCTGATAACAGCTTGTCTAGGTATTCGGTCGTATCAATACCATCACCTAAATAACCATCAAATGGTAGACGGTGAATGCCATTTAAACTCACACCGGCTGCATTGCGGTGATGTGAGTTACCTGTTGCTGATAATGCACCCAAACTTACGCCATGGAAGCCGTTAGTAAAGGTTACGATGTTTTGTTGGCCCGTTACGTTACGCGCCAGTTTCATGGCGGCTTCTACCGCATTGGTGCCGGTTGGACCCGTGAACTGAACCATGTATTCCATGTCACGTGGTTTTAAGATTTTTTCGTTAAGCGTGGTTAAAAAATCACCCTTTGCTTTGGTGTGCATGTCTAGGCCATGGGTAATGCCGTCGTTCATGATGTATTCAACCAAAGGCGCTTTAAATAGATCGTTATTGTGACCGTAATTCAGCGTTCCTGCACCGGCTAGAAAATCTAAATATTGGTTGCCATCTTCGTCCCACATAAACTCATCTTTAGCGCGATTAAATACGCAAGGGAAAGAACGTGAATAGCTTTGTACTTCTGATTCGATTTCTTTAAAAATTTTCATGTTAAATAGTGTCCTGAATTAAGTTAAATGGCCCAATAGTCACTAGGGCTTCTGAGTCGTGCAGTCCATCAAAATGCGTGTGTTTATCTAGCCAGATTGATGATTGAAGCGCTGCAGACAGTGTGTTTGCCAAACGTTCAAAGAGTGCCCAAGAACCTTTGTTATCTTCGGTAATAGTGGTCTCTAAGTGGGTGACTGTTTGGCATTGGGAACGTTGCAAAATATGCATCAGCATTTTTGATGCGAGGCCTTGTCCGCGAGCTTTTTCATCAACAGCTACTTGCCAAACGAACAAGGTGTTTTCTTGTTCTGGCTTTTTGTAGCCGGATATAAAGCCGACAGGCTCACCGTTCATCTCTGCGATGACGGACGTTTGGGCAAAGTGCCCACATTGCAAAAAATTGCAATAACTGGAGTTTGCATCCAGCGGCGGACAACGTTCAACTAAGCGGTAAACATCCATGCCATCGCTAAGGGTTGGGGTACGTAGTTCGATTTGATTCGACAAGTTAAAGTATCTCCTTGGAAACTCTAATTTTTAGTACACTAATATAAATTTACGAAAATAATCTTACAAAGTAGCCAAAAATGCCTTTTTATTGGGATATTCGGCTTTATTTGCGTAAAATTACTTAGATGTCTAAACATAGTACACTAAACACTTTTACAAATCTAGCTGACTAACAGCTTCAACATAGATACGCCTCTAAACAATTTAGTGGTATTAATCATTAGTACTGAATAGATATCGGTAGATTAATTGTTGTTGAAAGCTGATAATTGCGAGCTTTTTTTATATTTAAGAGATTCACCATTGAACAGTATTGAAGACGTTTTGGTCGCCCTACGGCGCGTGATTCGCGCGACCGACTTACACTCTAAACACCTTGCCAAAACTACAGGGCTAACTTCGCCACAAATTTTGCTGCTGCAAACTATTCGTGACCAAGGTGAAGTGACTATTGGTGAAATTGCCAGCGAGATGAGTTTAAGCCAAGCAACTGTAACAACGATTATGGATCGTTTAGAAAAGCGTGGCCTGGTTTACCGTGAACGCTCCAAAACCGACAAGCGCAAAGTGCATGCGCATTTAACGAATGATGCTCTTGAAACGTTGAAAAGCGCGCCAATCCCCTTACAAGATCAATTTGCGCGTCAATTTGAAAACTTACAAGATTGGGAACAAGCGATGATTATCTCTTCGCTGCAACGAGTAGCTAAAATGATGGATGCACAGAATATTGATGCATCACCCTTATTGGATTTGGGTACCTTGGATCGTAACGAAGAAAAAACGGGGCTGTTTCCTAAGCAATAGCAAAACGACCCCCACTTAGCTCTCGCTTTAGCTACTCAAACTGACTGGATTAAGCTGACTGGATTGAGCCGCAGACATCGCCTGCCAAAGTTGGGCAAATGTTTTACCTGATTGCGGGTGATACTGTTCTCCAGCAATGTCTTGCAAGGGACGCAAGACAAAATCAAACTTATCTATATCGCTGCGAGGAATCTGATACTCCCCAGATTCACAAGCAAGCGTGCCAACAAAATCGCCGTAAAGTAATAAATCAACATCCAAGCTGCGAGAGGCAAACTTAACAGCCTGCAACGGCCTGCCATGCTGATATTCAAGCTCGCGCAGTTTTTTTACCACGCCTGCTATCGGCAAATCTGTTTCTGCAGCAACAACCAAATTATAAAAATCATCACCGTCGAAACCAAAAGCAGGGGCTTGGTAGATAGGTGAAATAGTCAGGGTTGAAAACAAGCTAGCTAAACTTTTTAATCCAGCGCGAATGTTTGCATCTGGCTCAATATTAGAACCTATACCTAGATAAATTTTAACCACGGGTTATTTCCAAGCCAACCGCCATTGCCTGAGGTGCCACTGCAGGCTTTTCAACTCGTATTTTAATCTTAGGGATCGAAAACTCAGCGCGTAAAGTTTCTGCGAGCTGCACCAATAATCGCTCTAATAAGTCAAATTGATTAGCCTGCACAAACGCTATAACCCGATCACTCACGGCGGCGTAATTAAGGGCATAAGCAAGATCGTCAGTGGCGGCGGCCCGGGTAATATCCCAATCCATTTCTAGATCAAAGATTAATGGCTGACAAACTTGCTTCTCCCAATCAAACACACCTATAACAGTTTCGACTTCTAAGCCGCGTATAAACACTTTATCCATATTACGGCTTACCTTGGGAAGCGGTACTTGCAGAAACAATCGAATTCAGTTCGGTCATTGGCCAACGAGGCACCACCGACAAACTCAAATCAGCTTGCTCACCCGCCAATAATCGCTGGCAACCGGCATAAGCAATCATCGCACCGTTGTCAGTACAAAATTCTGCACGGGGGTAAAACACCTGCCCACCTAATTTTTTTGTCATTTCCATTAATTGCTGGCGTAATAGTTTGTTAGCACCTACTCCGCCAGCAATGATTAAGTTTTTCAAACCGGTTTGTTTGAGTGCGCGCTTGCATTTAATGGCCAAGGTATCCACCACTGCTGCTTGAAAGCAAGCACTGATGTCAGCCTTAGTGTGCTCATCCAACACACCCTCAACCGCCTGCTCTAAAATAGTAGTACGAACGGCTGTCTTTAGGCCACTAAAGGAAAAATCTAAACCAGGGCGGCTGGTCATCGGGCGAGGAAAACTAAAGCGTTTATCATCCCCACTATCGGCCAACTTGCTGAGTTCTGGCCCACCAGGATAGGGCAAACCCATCATCTTAGCGGCTTTATCAAACGCCTCTCCTGCCGCATCATCTAGCGATTCGCCTAACAGGGTATATTCACCAATACCAGCAACATGAACTAATTGTGTATGGCCACCAGATACTAGCAAGGCAACAAAGGGGAAGTCTGGACTTTCTTCTTCTAGCATCGGTGCCAACAAGTGACCTTCCATATGATGCACACCCACTGCCGGAATACCTAGACCCCAAGCCAAAGAGCGCCCTAAGCTAGCGCCCACTAACAAAGCGCCAACTAAACCAGGGCCCTGAGTATAAGCAACACCGTCTAATTCTTGCAGTGTATGACCCGCAGCGGCCATTGCTTCATTAACTAATGGCAGTGTTTTACGCACATGGTCACGAGACGCCAGTTCAGGAACCACACCGCCGTATTCTGCATGTACTGCGATTTGTGAATATAAGCGATGCGCTAATAAACCACGTTCGCTGTCATAAACTGCTACACCTGTTTCGTCACAGGAAGTTTCTAAGCCAAGAATCAGCATAAAGCCTCTATTTCTTAATTCTAGTTTCTTAATGAAGTCGAACATTCTAATAGTGCGCATGATACGCGTTAGGCAAGGATTTGAGGATACCTTTAGACATATTTGGCCTGATAAATTACGTTAATGTCTTTATTCCTCACTTACCACGCTGATACTCTTTGCAATTCAATCTTATACCGATTAGAATGCCCGCCCTTATATAAGGTGTTCGACATGTATACCTTATTATAAAAGAAAAATTTTGGGCTTCTTGTGGTTGCCCGTTAACGATTAACACTGAATATTTATTAGGTGATATTGGATGCCAGCTGTAAAACTTAAAGAAAATGAACCATTTGATGTAGCTCTACGTCGTTTCAAGCGTTCTTGCGAAAAAGCAGGCGTTTTGTCAGAAGTACGTCGTCGTGAACATTATGAAAAGCCAACATCTGTACGTAAGCGTAAAGCGGCTGCAGCTGTTAAGCGTCACGCTAAAAAAGTTCAGCGTGAAAACAAGAAAATGGTTCGTTTGTACTAACCAATCCTTTTCTTCAGTAATTCTGTAATCAAAAGAAATATTTTATGAGTGCTATTGTTGCAAGTATAAAAAGTTCTGTAAAAGACGCAATGCGTGCCAAAGACAAACCTCGTTTGTCTGCACTACGCCTTGCGGCATCAGAATTTAAACGTGTTGAAGTAGATGAACGCATTGAAGTAGATGATGATCGTGCATTAGTCATTTTAGATAAAATGGTTAAGCAACGTTTGAATTCTATTGAACAATACGAACAAGCTGATCGTCACGATCTTGCAGAAACAGAAAAGTTTGAAATTTCTGTCATCTCTGAGTTTCTACCAGAAGCATTGAGTGAAGATGAACTGGCCAAATTAGTGGCTGACGCTGTTGCTCAAACCGGTGCTGCAAGCATGCAGGATATGGGCAAATTAATGGGCGTCCTCAAACCACAAGTACAAGGCCGCGCCGATATGGCGCAAGTCAGCCAACTGGTTAAAGCGGCACTGGGGTAACCCCCACGCTACCTGTTAAATGGCCGGCTAATCGACACACAATCTTTTGATTGCACAAAAAGGCAGCCTCGGCTGCCTTTTTAGTTTCTGCTTGGGTACAGGAATAAATGGCTGGACGGATACCGCAAAATTTCATCGATGATTTAATTAGCCGCCTCGACATAATCGATGTGGTAAGCGCCCGCACACACCTAAAAAAAGCCGGTAAAAACTATTCGGCCTGCTGCCCTTTTCATAATGAAAAAACCCCTTCATTCACCGTAAGCCCCGACAAGCAGTTTTATTATTGCTTTGGCTGTGGTGCAACCGGCAGTGCGGTTAAATTTGTGATGGAGTTTGATGGGCTTGAATTCCCTGACGCAGTAGAAAAACTTGCCGCAGATTTAAACATAGAAGTGCCTCGTGAAGGTTTAGGTCAACAAAATCGTGAACCTCAACACAAAGAGCTTTATGCATTGGCTAAAAAAGCAGCCGATTTTTTTGAGCTGCAACTGCGCACCAGTAACGAAAAAGATAAAGCAATTAGCTACTTAAAAGAACGGGGCTTATCAGGCAAAGCGGCTAAATTTTTCTCTATCGGCTATGCACCGCCCGGCTGGGATAATTTGCAAAATGCACTGGCACCGGGTGAAAAAAACGATAGCACCCACAACAAAACCATTAAGCAATTAATTAACTGTGGTATGACGGTCGAAAAAGAAGATGGCCGTACCTATGACCGCTTTCGTGATCGCGTCATGTTCCCAATACGCAATGTTAAAGGCCAAGTAATTGCCTTTGGTGGGCGGGTTCTTGGTGATGAAAAACCTAAATATCTAAACTCCCCCGAAACCCCTATTTTCCACAAAGGCCAAGAATTATACGGTCTTTATGAGGCACGAAAAATACGCCAAAAGCTGACTCGCATGATTATTGTTGAAGGCTATATGGATGTGGTTGCACTGGCTGAATATGGCATTCATTACGCGGTTGCCACACTCGGTACTGCGACCAGTGAACATCATATTCGCCGCTTATTTAAAGTCGTACCCGAAATCATTTTCTGCTTCGATGGGGATAAAGCAGGGCGCACAGCTGCTACTCGCGCAATGGAAACCGTTCTTCCTGCTCTACAAGACGGCTTGCAAGCACGCTTTTTATTTTTACCCGATGGCGAAGATCCTGACACCATTGTGCGTAAAGAAGGCAAAGAAGCCTTTGAAAAACGTTTGGACAAATCCAAGCATCTGCCGGAATTTTTATTCGATAATGTAAAAGAGCAGGTCGACTTTGATACACTAGATGGAAAGGCGCGGTTTGGCCAGATCGCCGCACCTTTAATCTCGCGGCTACCTAAGGGCATGCTAAAAGAATTGATGCAGCAGCAATTAGCGCAAGAAACCGGTATTAAGCAAGAAGTACTGGCTAAGCTATTACCCACAGAAACCCAGCCTCAAACTAATATTCATTCTGCAGTCAATTTGGACGCAGAGTTTGTGCCAGATGCACCCGATTGGCACACCACAGAAGTAGCAGATAGCGAAACCTTGCACCCTTTAGCTGAAACGACTCAACTTGACCGGCAATCTGCTAAAGAAAATAAACAACTCGCTGCTCTCACTATAAAAGCCTTAACCTTGTTGGTTAAGTATCCGCAAAGTGCCCAAAATATAGAATGGCTAGAAACGTTTGAACCAGAAGATGAGAATGAGCAATTATTGTGCGAAATTTTTAAAAAGCTAAAACAAAGCCCTCAAGAAAGCAGTGTTGGTTTACTCATTCAATGGACAGGTTCACCTTATGCAGAATTTATCAAAGACATTGCAAATCAACCTCTCGAATTACCAAAAGGAGTGGAGCCCAGTGACGATATTGCCGGTATTTTACAACGCTTAGAGCGCAGAGCTCTGAGACGAGAATGGCAGGGGCTTCAGCACAAGGTAGCTAACGGCTCGATCAGCCAGTTAAGCAGTGAAGAAAAAGCGCGCTATTTAGCGTTGCCGCGACAACTAAAAAAGCATAAAGAATAACCAACAACTTGATATAAACAATTTCACCCCCATATTAAATAAATAAATTTATCACAAATCGTACTCCCACCCGCTCTTTGCCTAGCGCAATGCGTGGTTAGCGTTTATACTTTCGGGTTTATTGCCTAGCCACCGAGCAGACGACTGCGACGACTACAACAGGGCCTATATGTCAGCGAATACACAACAATCGCGTTTAAAAGACCTCATCGCCAAGGGTAAAGAACAGGGCTACCTGACTTATGCTCAGGTTAACGACCACCTACCCGATGACATCGCGAATCCAGATCAAGTAGAAGATATCATCCGCATGATCAACGATATCGGTATTCCGGTATCCGAAGTTGCGCCCGATACAGATTCCATGTTTGTGGGTGGTACCGATACCGACGAAGCAGCCGCTGAAGAAGCAGCTGCTGCTCTAGCTGCCGTAGATAGCGATGTAGGCCGTACAACCGACCCTGTTCGTATGTATATGCGTGAAATGGGTACCGTTGAGCTACTAACTCGTGAAGGCGAGATCGTTATCGCTAAGCGTATCGAAGAGGGTATCCGAGAAGTAATGACGGCCCTTACTTACTACCCGGGCTCGGTTGAAACCGTACTAACCGCATTTGAAGAAGCTGAAGACGATGTGAATCGTATTGGCGACGTATTTAATGGCTTTATCGATCCATCAGACGAAATTCCAACACCACCGCCACAGACTCAACCTAAAGCTGAAAAAGAAGATGGCGATGATGATGAAGCTGACGTTGACGATGATGATGATGACGAAGAAGAATCAGGTGGCTTGGATGTTGAAATGGTTCAAGGCCGCTTCAAAGAAGTTCGCGAAGCCTATGATGCTTTAGTTGTTGTAATCGATAAAAAAGGTCGCGCAAGCAAAGAAGCAGAAAAAGCCTTTGCTAATTTAGCCGAAGTATTTGCCCCAATTAAACTAACCCCTCGTTATTTTGATGTTTTGGTGAACAATACTCGCGAATCACAAGAAGCGATTCGCGCTCAAGAACGTGCACTTATGGTTCTTCTTACGCGCAAGTGTAAGATGGAACGTAAAGAATTCATTAAGTCCTTCCAAGGTAACGAGACTAATGAAGACTGGGTAGATGAGCTAATCGCTGCCGATAAGCCTTATTCTGCAAAAGTAGCCGTTTATAAGTTTGATATCCAACGCGCGCAGAAAAAGATTAAATCGATCGAAACGAATGTGACCTTATCCATTCCAGAGATCAAAGAAGTTAACCGCAAAGTATCCATCGGTGAAGCTCGCGCACGTCGTGCTAAAAAAGAAATGGTTGAAGCCAACCTACGTCTTGTTATCTCGATTGCAAAAAAATATACCAACCGTGGTTTGCAGTTCTTGGATTTGATTCAAGAAGGCAACATTGGCTTAATGAAAGCTGTTGATAAATTTGAATACCGTCGTGGTTATAAATTTTCAACGTATGCAACTTGGTGGATTCGCCAAGCAATTACTCGCTCTATTGCCGACCAAGCACGCACCATTCGTATTCCTGTACACATGATTGAAACGATCAACAAGTTGAATCGTATCTCTCGCCAAATGCTACAAGAAATGGGTCGTGAAGCAACGCCAGAAGAATTGGCCGAGCGTATGGAAATGCCAGAAGATAAAGTTCGTAAGGTACTTAAAATTGCCAAAGAACCTATCTCTATGGAAACCCCAATCGGTGATGACGAAGATTCGCACCTAGGTGACTTTATTGAAGACACTATGTCTGAATCGCCAATCGATACCGCCACTGCTGGCGGCTTGATCGACGCAACGCGTGACGTACTGTCTGGCCTAACCGCTCGTGAATCAAAAGTTCTACGCATGCGTTTTGGTATCGATATGAACACCGACCATACGTTAGAAGAAGTCGGTAAGCAGTTCGACGTGACTCGTGAGCGTATTCGTCAGATTGAAGCGAAGGCACTGCGTAAACTACGTCACCCTACCCGCTCTGATCACTTACGTAGCTTTTTAGACGAGTAATAAAAACGCTAATCTAGCAACATTAAAAAACCAGCTTAGGCTGGTTTTTTTGTTTTTGAATCAAAGTTTTTCTTTTTTAAATCAAAGGGGTGGCGCTCTTTGTAAAGCATGGTTATAATCACTTCGTTATCGAAAGATACGGGCCCTTAGCTCAGCTGGTTAGAGCATCCGACTCATAATCGGCAGGTCCGCAGTTCAAGTCTGCGAGGGCCCACCATTAATTTTATCTCTTAACCGATTCAACATCGGTGCAATCACCGCTTTAATCTTAGGCTTGTTGTCGTCGGTAAACCCTATTGGTCGACTCACATTCATCGCCGCTATACCAATTTTCACACTATAAATCGCTGCGCCTAAACCTTGACCCACCCTCGTGCCTGTTGCACCAATGAGCGTTGCTTTTGCACTTTCTTGCACTAGGTTATCAATCACCAAATCTGTAATACCCACAAAAGCTAACTGATGAATGACGCCTTTTAATAAGCGATAGCGATTGAGTAATGACGGCCGCGTACCATAGACTTCGCCAACACTGTCAATCATCTTCATACTGCGCCACAGCGCCAACATCATATCTAAAGAAGCCCAAGGGCTTAATGCCACCGCAACCCCAGACTGCAGGCTATAACTCGATACTCTACGCAAGGCTTCCTCATCTAACGGCGCTAAGAACACAGCATCTAGGTGCTGAACCACCTCACGGTCGTTACTGTAATCTGGCAGGCTGTCTAATGAGCGCTGTAAATAAATCGCTTGGGGCTTGTTATCGTAAAAGTTAATAAAAGCAGCAACTAAGTGGCCACTATCGCCTTTGGCAGAAACGGCTGAAAGCGTTAACGCATCGGACTGAATTTGCGCAAGCATTTGGGAGCTCTCCTGATTACGCCAGTAACTCCAAAGCGCTTTTAATCCCAATAGCGATACCACAAAGATTAACGCTAAAAACAAAGCTGCTGCGGTCCAATGAAATGCTAATGCACTTTTAACCACAGTTACTATTTCCCAAACAAATACTAATACCAACAAACAGACTAAACCGATCGTAAAAGACTTGAGGCCTTTTAACGGCAATGCTGTTAAGCGAATGCTGGCATATTCTGGGATATTAGGAAGATGCTCACCGGCACTGATCGATTCGGGCACTTGATCTAACCCTTCTTCCTTTGTGGGAGTAAATGTCTTTGCTGTACGTTTGCTCATGCGCACTTATCTCCAATTAAGGTGTTAAGGATGGAATCTAGGCGAATATGTGGAATGGCATCAGAGTTTTGAAAGGATAGCCCCTTAGGTGGCAACAAATTGTTTAAGGTCCAGTCGGCAAACTCATGCCATTCATCGCCTTCGGGTATGGAGGATGGGATACTTGGGTGAATATAACCAATAGCTTCTCCATTAAAGCCGATACCAGAAATGCCTCTTTCACCTGCTCGTTCCAGTTCTTTTGAAGAGCGAACCGCAGCAACTGCTTCACAAGAAGGGTCAACGCCTTCGTATTGAGCATGATCATAAGCTTGTTTCACGATGACCGATAATAATTGCCTGACCGACTCATGGTCTTGTGCAATAACTTGGTCTATTTTAGTCGCTGCAAAGACGACCCTATCTATCTTGGGACTAAATAGCTGCCATAGTTTACTTTGCTTGCCGTAAGCAAAACTGTCGCTAATATTTGCCAGTGCTTGGCGCATATCATTTATGTATTCTGGGCCAGAATTTAACGCATTAATTACATCGACTAAAACTAGTTGGCGGTCAATTCGGCTGAAAAAATCGTTGTAAAACGGTTCTACCAATTCTTTTAAGTAACGCTTATAACGCTGTTCGCATAGTTTGTAATAACTGTTTTTATTAGCAGTAGCGAGCTGGCCTTCAGTGTAGCTGGCTACTTTTAACAGTGGAATAAAACACAAGATATCCATATCGGGCACTTCGCCAGGAATTAAGAATCGACCAGGCTGAATTAAGCTTAAGCTTTTGTCATTGTATTTGCAGTCGTGTAGAAATTGCGTGTAGCGCGTATTTAAGTCACGCAGTACTTCTGTGTCGGCATCGGCTAACGGATCTATTGTTTGCAAATCATTCAACAATGAACCCAATAACTCTGAGCGCGGGCTCTGATTGTATTGAGCACTGCATTGGCTGCACCAACGAGAATAGCTCATTTGGCGCAAAGGTAAGTCTAATAACCATTCCCCAGGATAATCTCTAATCTCTAAATATAAAGAAAATTTATCTGAACTAAAGGGTTTAAAAGTGGTTTTTCTACGACTTAATTTAAGCTCTAATAAGCAACCACTTAGGTCTGTAGTAGATTTTGGCCACACAGGATTGTCGCCCGTCATCCCTTTAAATGATTCTTGATACGGAAATTGTGCTAATTGACTGTTTTTTAATGGGTGTATTTTAACACCCAATAAGCGACCGGAAAGTGCTGGAGAAAAACCCGGCAACTTAGCTTTTTTATGTTCAAGTAGCTGATTAATTAAGCTGGTAATAAAAGTCGATTTACCACTTTGACTAAGGCCAGTAATACCCAAACAAAAATGCCTGTCTCTTAGTTTTTCAATGCCCACTCTGCCTTCGTCTGTTAAATCAGAAAGCACTTGCGTCGTTTTTTCTATAAATCTGGTTGCCGATTTTTTCATATTTTTTGTCGCTTGTAGCTGTTACTTACTTTCTGCCTTTTTTGGGCATGATTAAATAAGACAGTTTTTTTCTTTCTTCTGGGGATAAGTATTCTGCTACTTCCGCCATTATATTAACGCGTAATATCATTTGCTGTTGATGCAGAGCATTTAAGCCTTCTACCGCTTGTTGATAGGAATTTTTATCAAAAGGTTCTTGCTCAATCGCTTGTAATATCTGCTTACGCGCCAGTCTCATTTGTTTTTTATGATCATGCTTTAAAGACTTTAACTGCTGAATCTTTTGTTTAAATAATTCACTCTTTTCTGTCGGCAAAACCGATACGATATGGTTTAAGCGTTTGTCCATAATTGCAGAATGATGGTTTTTATTTAAACCCACAATCCCCCCCAATAAAAAACCCACCAGCAATATGTTTAATAAAACAGAAAGAGAAATAAAGATTTTCATTTTTTTATTCATAGTAATTAACCTCAGCTAAAAATAAACTGCTCAAATCTTCTATCGAAAGTGTTTGATTGTCACTCGCGACAACCGTTAATTCAGCCATCTCGGTACTTTGCCAACCTAAAAAAACACCTATTAACATACTGCAGGCCAAGGCATAAGCCGGCTTGGGGAAAATAAAGCTGCGTAAAATTTGTTGTATAAAGCTGTCTTCTTTTATTGGCAAATGATAATTAGGATCAGCGTTAGCAATAATACTGGCAGCAAAATTGCTGCGACAAGGCACTGGAGGAACTCGCGCTAACAACTGTTCTAGCTGCTCATCATGTTGTGTTATATCATTTGTGATATTACCTTTCATCATGACTCTCCTCGGTGGGTTTAAATTGCGCTTTCAGCGTAGTTTTTGCACGCATAATCAATGACTGTAAAGCTTTAAGTTTAACTTGCATAACATCTGCAGCTTGTTGATTGGTTAGCCCTTCGTAAAAACATAAATTTAACGCGACACGCTGTCTTTCTGGTAACGCTTTTAGAGCAATTTCAATATCAGATAATGATTGATTAGGGTTCTCTATGGCCGCTAAACCAATAACCGCTATGTCAATCTCTTGATCATTTAGCGACAGCTCTTGTGAAGATTTTTTCTTATTACGGTCATAGCACGCATTAATAATGATACGGTAAAACCAAGTCGTAAACTTAACCCCTCGTTTAGCCTGCCATAGCGAAGGGTTTTGCCATAGTTTAAGAAAAGAATCTTGCACAATATCTTCAGCATCAACTTGATTGAATAAAGTACGATAAGACAAGGCATAAAAGCGCTCACTGTGACGCATAACCAACTCTGAAAATGCGGCGTGATCATGCGCTTGTATTAATTTCATAAGTTCTTCATCACTGTGTTGCTGAAGATTATTCATGCAGTACCTATTGCTTTAACGGCTAATCATTGTCGCCGCTTCTTTTACCCTGGCCGTTTCCTTTACCCTGGCCGTTTCCTTTGCTGTATTTCTTTTTATGGTTTTTGTAATTAGCTTTCATTTCTTCTTGGGTAATAAAGCCATCATTGTCGGCATCCATTTTAGTGAAATGATTTTCATGAAAGTCCAATATTTCTGCTTTTGAAATTTTGCCATCATCATTGCTATCAATCATGGCAAACTTTTTGGCCCCGTGATGCTTTTGGGAGTGATGCTTATGGCCGTGTTTTTTATACCCTTCTTTGTCACAATTAGAGTAGTCGCAGCTCGCGTAAGTGGCTGCAGATAAAACAGATGTTGCTAAAAAAATCGCTGTTAATGTACGTTTTTTCATTTTAGATACCTACGGGTTAAAAGTGATATTAACAGCACTCAATATGAGTACTTAACTCTTTATACGAACGAGACGTTTAAAGTCTTCGCTAATAAATAAAAAAAATTAACGCGATTCAGAAAGAGAATATAGAAGCAGATTAGCGTCGATAAAAAATATCGGCAGATACGTTTTTAAATGTGTTTATCTGCCAATATCATCGTTAAATATAGGGGTATTTTATGGGGTTAGTTTAGAGTGATAAGCTTAGGTTAATTTTACTTCTAAAGCAGAAATAAGCGCATGGGCTTTTTCTGCAACTTCAATACCACGGTCGGTTAGGTAACCCCCATCAATTTGTGTAATCATTCCTTTACTATGTAAGCGCTCTGCCGCTTCAATTAAAGAAATATCCGCATCGTGGTGAACTTTAATGCCTTCTTGCATTGAACGCAGGTTAAATTTCACTAACAAGTTTAGTTCATCTACAACGTTATTATGGTATGGCATATTGCTTTCCTATAAGCATTTATCGTGCATCCAGATTACTCCTGCAGTTTTGTGTGTCAAGGCTCAAAAAAGCGCTAATTATCAATTAATTGCGACTTCTGTTGATTACCTGAACCAAGATCAAGATTGTCTTACTTTTAGCGCCACTTTTTCAATCTTTTAACTAAGTGCTTTTGTGTAATGCGAGTAGAAAGTGCATAATCCATTTAATTGCTAGCTATCTAAATATTGAGACCTTCTTGTGATTTCTGTACAAAGCAAAGACTTCGACTTCTCCGTAGAGTACCAACAATTGCGTCAGCGCAGCCTACAAAGTGGCGCAATCGTAATGTTTGTCGGTTTGGTAAGAGATTTTAGTGATGATTCTAAGGTCAGTAGTATGACGCTAGAGCACTATCCAGGTATGACAGAAAATGTCTTAAACGGTATCGTACAACAGGCTAAAGAACGCTGGCCTTTAGATGCTGTGCGTGTGATTCATCGTGTAGGTGAGCTACACGCGAGCGATCAGATTGTTTTAGTTGGTGTTAGCAGTGCTCATCGTATTGCCGCTTATGAGGCTTCTCAGTTTATAATGGATATTTTGAAAACCGAAGCACCCTTTTGGAAAAAAGAAAGCACCGAAAATATCCAAGGCGAAGCCGGTGAACGCTGGGTTGATGCCAAAGCCAGCGACTCAAAACAAGCCGCTGACTGGCAATAAGCTAAAAGCTAAAAGCTAAAAGCTAAAATAATTGCCCATTGCGGCCTACCCTGTTCTTAACTTCATCCTGCTCTTAACTTCAACAGAGCAGGAATATCAAATCCGCCACTGGCTTCTTTTTCATATTTCACCCAATTAGTGTCTTTGCGTTGTACCGCCACCATGGTCATTCGGTCTGCCAGTTCATTGCCCTCAGTGCCTGCGTGTGCTTTTACGTGAGACAAGAGCACCTTGTCTTTAATCTGGTTATACAAGGCATAAGCTTGTTTAATAATGTCCAAATTTTTAATTTCACCGGTTTTCTTTTTCCAGCCATTGCGCTCCCAGCCTGCCGCCCAATCACGAATACACTGTATTGAATACATAGAGTCACACAATATTTGCGCAGTTAAACCTTGGTTAATCGCATGCTGCGCCAATCGTAAAGAATAATACAAAGCGTTTAGCTCGGCAGTATTATTGGTGCCGTTGGGGTTAAACATGCCGTACCAAAGCTGAGAAAGCTGATCATTTTGGTATACAGCAACGCCCGAACCTGCCTTGCCTGGGTTGGGGTCACAGCCACCATCACAATAAATAACAATGTCGGTCTTAACCGGAGGTGCCGATAAGTTTGCATCAGAACTAACTGTTCCGCCGGCAAACGCCGCCTCTGCTTCTGCCTTGCTCGGGAACGATTTATACTTAGCCCCCGAAAATTTCATAATTTGCTTTTGCGCGGTCGGCCAATCGCTGTAAATACCTGGCTCGCGCCCAACCCAAATTACATAGAACTTTTTTGCCATTAGAATGCCTTAACCATAATAGAAATTGAAAATTGATACCGCAGCTCAAAATTAAATAGCCTGAGATTTTAGCAGAAAATAACCCTTACTCGTGGCAAAGAAATACAGTACTTTTGAGTCGTTATGTATTAGCGTACTATCAAGCACAAAATAACAAGCTAAAAATAAGTGAAATAACTATGATACAACTCACCGTGAATGGCGTTGAACACTCTCTCGATGTCGAAGCCGATACCCCATTATTATGGGTCGTTCGTGATTACTTAAACCTTAAAGGCAGTAAGTTTGGCTGTGGTGCAGGCTTGTGTGGCGCTTGTACTATGCATTTAAATGGCGAACCGATCCGCACCTGCATTACCCCCATTAGCACAGTTGCGGGACAGGCGATCACCACAATAGAGGGCCTAGGAGATCAAGGTTCTCTGAGTTCTGTACAACAAGCATGGGTTGAGCTAAACGTGCCTCAATGTGGTTATTGTCAATCGGGGCAAATTATGTCGGCGACAGCGCTACTAGCAAAAAATGCCAAACCCAATGATGATGATATTGATAGCGCTATGAGTGGTAACATTTGCCGTTGTGGTACTTATCCGCGCATTAAAGCGGCCATACATTCAGTCGCAAGTAGCAATGCCACCAGCAACGATGACTTATTCACCAATATAATGGCCGACCAAAAGCCTAGCGTAATGGAGGAAAAATAATGACTTCATTATTAAATAGCCCAACAAAAACTTCGTTAAATACCTCACGCCGCTCATTCTTAAAGGCCAGTGCCTTGGGCAGTGGTGGTTTGATGATGACCATCGCAATGCCTGGTTGTGCCACCCTTAAAAATGGCGGATTATCTAAAATCGGCAATACAGAGCGGTGGGACGCCAACGCATGGTTACGTATCGACAGCGATAACAGCATCCACTTTGTACTCGATCGTGTAGAAATGGGACAAAACACCTATACCGGCATGGCGACCTTGGTGGCCGAAGAACTAGAAGTTGACCCAGAAAGTATTAACGTAAGTTTTGCTGCTGCCGACTCTGTGTATCGCAATACCGTGTATGGCCTGCAAATAACGGGCGGTAGCACCAGCATCGTGAGCAGCTGGGAAATTGTACGTGAAGCCGGCGCTGCGACTCGAATGATGTTAATCAAAGCGGCGGCCAATACATGGAATATTAGTGAATCAGACTGTATTGCCAACAAGGGTGTAGTCATTAATCAAGCGGCGGGGCATCCGCAAAACGGCCAAAAAATCTCATTTGGTGCACTAGCAGCGATTGCCGCAACCTATTCTGTTCCTAACGATATCACACTAAAAGACAAAGCCGATTTTAAACTCATTGGCAAATACAACAAACGCCTAGATGCAGTGAAAAAAGCCACCGGCACTGCTGGCTACGGCATTGATACCGAACTTCCCGGGATGAAGTATGCGGTATTTAGTCGCGCTCCCCGTTGGGACAGCGAACTTAAAAGCTTTGATGCCAGCAAAATAGAAAACATGCCAGGCATAGAACAGGTATTTGCAGTCAATAAACCCAGTGCTATAGGTGTTGCGATTGTTGCCAAATCATATTGGCAAGCGAAAAAAGCCCAACAGCTATTAAGCGTTGAATGGGGCGATAGTGAATTAACCAAGGTCGATAACGCCAGTATTTTTGCTCAATACAGAAAAGATATGAGCCAAGACAGCGGTAAAAATGTACGCAGCGAAGGAGATATCCAAGCAGCCTTAAGCAACGCGGCGCAAACCGTGACGACCGAATACAAAATGCCCTTCTTAGCACACGCAACCTTAGAGCCACAAAATTGCACGGCATGGGCAACCGCTGATGGCCTAGAAATTTGGGCACCCACTCAATCCCCCGACATGGCACAAGTGGCAGCCGCCAAAGCGTCTCGCTATTCATTAAACGACATTAAAGTGAACACCACCTTTATTGGTGGTGGTTTTGGCCGCCGTATTAACCAAGATTTTGTCGCCGAAGCAGCGGCTATTGCCGACCATGTTCAGCAACCGATTAAACTAATTTGGTCTCGCGAAGAAGATACTCAACGCGATTGGTATCGCCCTTCTAGCTTGCACAAGTTAACTGCCGCAGTCGATGATAGTGGCAACATTACTGGCTGGAATCACCAAATGGCTGGCTCTGGTGTGTTTGATTACTTTGTCGGTGATGCTGCCCCAGCGCAGTACCCTTTTATGCCTAAATTTATGTTTGGTGTACTTGAAAGTGCCGGCAAAATGGGTGAAGGCATTATTGCTCCAGCCGATGGCTCGATCTTTGAAGGTGCCAACGAAATCCCTTACGATTTTGCTAATATCAATGTTGATTATAAAAAATCAGACAGCGGTATTTTAGTCGGCAACTGGCGCAGTGTGGGCCATTCTCATACGGGTTTTATTGTAGAAACTTTTATCGAGCAGCTGGCACAGCTACCACAAGTAAAAGCGCAAAAAGACGCGTATCAATTCCGCTTTGATTTGTTAAATAAACACCCTCGTGCACAAGCGGTTCTGAAAAAAGCGGCACAAGAAGCCAACTGGGGAACGCCTTTACCCGGCTGCACTCAAGGCATTTCGATTCATAAATCCTTTGGCACGTGGGTGGCACAAATTGCCGATGTTGAAGTAGACGCCAACGCCAGTAGCGATCAACAGCTTAAAGTAAAGCGCGTCGTATGCGTGGTTGATTGTGGACAAGTAGTCAACCCCGATACAGTCGTTGCGCAAATGGAAGGAGGCATTATCTTTGCACTCTCCGCTGCCTTATACGGTGACGTTACCATTAAAGACGGCATTGCTCAGCAAACAAACTTTCACGATTATCAATTATTACGCATTAATCAAGCACCCAGTATTGAAGTGCATATTATTGAGAGTAACGAACCCCCCACAGGGGTCGGCGAACCCGGCGTTCCACCCTTGGCGGCAGCAGTTGCCAATGCCGTAACGGCCAAAACAGGCCAACTGTTTGACTCTTTACCGCTTAAACTCGGGTAAGTTAATGAACGGCAGTAATTGGTTTGTTTTACAACAGCTCAACATGTGGCTTAATCAGGGCATTACGCCTTGGTTAGCCACTGTGATCGAAACCTATGGTTCTTCTCCAAGACCAGCGGGCTCGATGATGATTTATCACCCAGACAAAGGCATTATTGGCTCGCTTTCTGGTGGCTGCATCGAGCAAGAGTTAATTAACCAGTTAGCCGAAAACCGCTTAACTGCAGACGCAGCAAACCCTTGGCCGATGATAGTGCGATATGGCGAGAGTGAAGAACAACGCTCACGACTGGCACTGCCTTGTGGTGGGCATTTGGACGTTTTAATAGAAAAAATTGCGCCCTCACACCAAGCACATTTTCAGAAAATAGAAAAATCCCTGCAGCAACGGCAATGGATAAGCCGTTGTATTAATTTAACCGATGCCAGCATTAAAACCGTGACGGCCACTAAACAGCCCGATATTCAGCGTCAGCCGCAGCAAGTTATTCATACACTAAAACCTCACGACAAATTGCTCATAGTCGGTGCAGGTGAAGTTGCACGTTGTTTAGCTGAAATTGCTAAAAACCTAGAATTCGACATTACCTTATGCGATTTTCGCGATGAGTTTTTACAAGGGTGGCAGGTAGAAGGCGTTAATGTGATTAAAGCCATGCCCGATGATGTTATTGCCGATTCCTTTAACGATCATCATTGTGCTATTGTCGCGTTGGCTCACGACCCTAGAGTCGATGACATGGCTATGATGCAAGCTCTCACAACCGACGCTTTTTACGTCGGCGCTATGGGCTCATTAAAAACATCTAACCTAAGACGCCAAAGGCTATTAGAATTAGAAGTAACAGGCCAACAAATAGAAAAACTGCACGCCCCAATAGGGCTTGATGTTAAAAGCCGTACCCCTTATGAAATAGCCGTTTCTATTGCCGCACAACTGATTGCTGAACGCGCTAAAAGAAACGTTATTTAAAGCATTTTTTAAACAATCTTTTAAATAATAGAAAACTGACATAACGCACACAAACTTTCCACTTAACACGCTGTTCACTTAAAAAGTACCAAACAGTATTAGGCAAATCGAACAATGACTCCTGATTTTGGAATACTCGTTTTAGCTGCTGGCCAATCAAGCCGATTTGGCAGTGATAAATTAATGGCAACCATGCCCGATGGTAAGCCCCTTATTGCTCATAGCCTTGCACCGTTAAAAGCCATGGCTAAACGTTATCAGCTTAACTTGTGTGTGGTTACACGCATTAGTAATCCTGCATTAATTGCTTATTTAACCGAACAAGACATTGCGTATACCCTGTGCTCCGATGCTCACCTAGGCATGGGCAGCAGCATAGCTCATGGTGTGTTAGCGAATCCATTATGGCAAGGTTGGATGATCGCATTAGCCGACATGCCCAATCTAAGCGCGAATATTGTGGAAGCATTAATTACTAATATTATTCAAAACCCGCATCAAATCGTACGCCCCAGCATCATAAAAAACGAAGAAAACATCCCGCTGCATCCGGTTTATTTTCCGCAGTTTTATAAAATAAAACTCAGTCAATTGAGTGGAGATGATGGCGCTAAGAGTATTATTCAGCAGCAAAAATTAATAACGTTTAACGAGCATTCACTGTTAGCGGATGTTGATCGCATAGAAGATATGCAGACATAAAAAAAGGCGCATAACCTAAGTCATGCGCCCTTTAGAGACCGGTATAATCAATCAGTTTTGCTTAAAAAGCCTGACGCATACTCAGCAATGTTACAAGCACTTCACCATCGTCACCATAATCAGCGTGTTCGAATTCAAAACGCACTGAACGGCTGTCGGTTACTTGATACCAAACTTGTCCGTACAAGTTAAGCTTCAACTGGCGAGCAGAAGAATCATCATCTTCACCTTGGCCAACACCTAAGTGAATGTCTGTTTTATCGTCAAATTTATACTGAGTAGAGAACGACGTTGAGTACGTGTATTCGTTTTCTTCAGTATCACGATCGGCACCACGGTATGCAAAGCCAAACTCTAGCTCTGGCGTGGCTTGGAACTTAGCACCAGCACCGAAAATAGCCGGCTCAGTCACTAAGTCTTGAGCGTCAGCAATATCTGAAGCATCACCAGAAAGAATTGCAGCTTCCAGTGCCGCTGTAGCTACATCACTTTCTGCAACCAAATTCTGTGTGTAAACAGCATTCAAGGTTAAGTTACCAAACGTCGCTGCACCAGCAACCGACACACCGGTAATACCCGCATCGTTGGTCAGTTCTTCACTACTAGGTGCGCCATTAGCTCCTGGTACTGTCACTTTGGTATTATCATCACCCACATGCAGTGCGATTGTACCCGTGTAAGGAGACGCTGTGCCCCAGCCGCCATCGCCATAGGTATAGCTAATTACGCTAGCATTACGGAAACCATACTGCATAGAACCTTTAAGTTCATCAGCAATGTAGAAATAAGAGGCTAAACCCTGAGACTCACCACGGGCGGTATTCCATGCGCTGTACTGCATAAAAGGAGACCACTGAGTACCCACTTTAAAGTGATGATCACCTTTTTCTAACCCCAACCAACCCAAACGTGTACGCAATGCATTACCACCGCTTTCTAATACGTTAGCGCGGAACTCCATGCGATAGGTGCCTTTCCAACCGTCTTCAATATCTTCTTCGCCTTTAATACCAATGCGAGATTGTACGTTGTTGGTTAAAGCAAACTCTTGCTCATCGCTATTGCCGTTTGGCGTATCGCCACCAGCAAAAACATCAGTACCATTAGATAGAGCAGATTCATTAAAGTGCTCTAAACCTATGTCTACAAAACCATAAATTTCAGCGCTAGGGGCTGCAGACGCAGTATGAGAAGCCGTGATGCCAGCAATTGCGATGGCTAAAAGAGTTTTTTTATGCATGTAGGTAAAACCTCATTATTCTTAAATTATTATTAGGTAAGTCATATAACCTATACAAAGCCTAGACTACAAAATCGTCACCTGCACTGATCAGAACCTGAGCAAAAAAGCGCCCTGTAATCAGAATTCCGGCAAAACTTTACATGATTCTTGATCAAATAGACATTTTTTGAATAAATTGTTGGACACTTTTTTTGTAACTTATTGTTTTTTTATCGCTGATAAAAAAGTAAATATAACTCAATTACCTTGGTTATTTTAGGCTGTGAGTTATAAAAATAGAGGGGTTTGAAGACTAAAACTAAGGCTAAGAACAAAGAACAAAGAACAAAGAACAAAGAACAAAGAACAAAACAAGAAATGAAAAAACAGCTAAAAAAAGAAGATTGAAAAATCAAGAAGGCTTAAGCAGCTCAAGCCTTCTTAATGCGTGCTTATTAAAACTTAATAGCAGCACCTAAGTTAATATAACTAAAGGTGTGGCTTAAATTAAGCGTATCACCACTTAATACCTCGATTTCTTGCCATGCGATGCTTTTAATGTGATAAGAAGCGTCTAGTTCAAAATGTTCATGAAGGTCAAACTTTGCGCCAGCTGCAAGCTGAAAAGATACACCTTTGAGATCATCGCCAGAAGTAAATAGATCAGCGGTATCTTCTAAGGTATATAAACCAAATCCTAAGCCCCAGTATGGCTGAACAGTACTTTCGCCATACACAAACTGCCAATCTAGATCAGTACCAACGGCTTCGTCAGAACCGCCACCTTCGTAATCAATATCGATTGATGAGAAAGAAAGCTGAAAACGATTATTTCTACTGCTTCGATAACCAATAAATAAACTCGCACCCGTGGTATCGATATCTGATTCACTTTCAGATGTAAAACCAGAGTTTTCATACTCCGCTTTATAAGTTCCACTTAAACTGGTGTTGCTATTAACCCCTAAATACACCCCCGACTCAACCTCAGCTTGAGTGGTCATTGCTAGTGAACTTAACAGTAATATAGAAGCAGAAGTTATTGATTTTTTCATAATTCATCCATAAATCTAAAGGGAGTTGCATAAAAGAGATGCAAGGAGAGGCCGATTGATTAGCTTCCGTGCTAGTTGTCGGCATTTTAATGATAATTATGATTTTGTCAATTTTTCAAATTGTACCCAATTCTTCCATATTTTCGTTAGAAAACTGTAAGTCAGACAAGCGTTTATACAGTTCTGAACTGTGTATAAGCTCTTCATGGCTGCCCACATCCACCAGCTGGCCGTGATCGAATACGGCAATGCGATCAACGTGTCTTACAGTTGCCAAACGGTGAGCTATCACCAGGGTTGTTCGCCCTGCCATTAGAGTATTTAAAGCTTGTTGCACGTAGTGTTCGCTTTGTGCATCAAGGGCACTGGTGGCTTCATCTAGTAACAATATTTTGGGGTCGCGTAATATCGCACGGGCTATGGCGAGTCGTTGTTTTTGCCCACCCGACAGTTTGACGCCCTGTTCACCTAAAAAGGATTGATAGCCATGGGGCAGTTGGGCAATAAACTCATCGGCATGGGCCGCTTTTGCCGCCGCTATCACTTCGGCTTCGGTTGCGTCTGGGCGACCATATTTTAAATTATCCCAAACATTAGCACTGAACAGCACCGGCTGCTGAGGTACTAGGGCAAACTGACTGCGCAGTTGCTCTAAGTCCCAATCTGGTAAGGATTTTCCTAATATTTTTAGCTCACCATGTTGTGGATCGCGAAATCGCAATAACAATTCAAACAAGGTGGACTTACCCGCTCCCGATGGGCCAACCAATGCAATGCTCTCTCCTGCATTAATGGCAAGATTTAAACGCGCTATCGCATGAGTGTCAGGGCGCGAAGGATAGGTGTAAGTAACATGGTTAAACTCAATTAAGGGTGCGGTTTGTTGTTCTGCAGACGTCGTTTTTGCTGTAGAAATAGAAGGTGATTGAATACCTGATTGTGTCGCCATGAGTTCTCTTATGCGCTCGGCTGCACCGGCGGCGCGTTGCACTTCACCATATACTTCCGTAACCGCCGCTAACGAGCCCGCCACCATGATGGCGTAAAAAACAAACGCGGCTAAATCACCCGCCGATAATTCACCCGCAATAACGTCGCTGCCCCCAACAAATAACATACCCGCCACTGCGCCCATTACCATCATCATCACTAAGGCAATCAATAAAGCCCTTTGGCGAATGCGTTTTAATGCCACCTCAAAAGCACTTTCTGCTGCACGGCCAAATTGTTCATTAACCAGCGCTTCTCGGGTAAAGGCTTGTACAACTTTAATGTGCTGTAGGCTTTCTCCTGCCCAAGCGCCTACAGTGGCAATTTTATCTTGGCTATCGCGAGACAATTTTTTTACTTTACGGCCAAAGTAAATCAACGGGAAAACAATAAAAGGCACCACCAGCAATACAATCAGGGTGAGTTTAACGTTACTAATAAACATTAAGGTTAAACCACCGACAAAGGTTAACGCATTACGCAGAGCAAACGAGAAGGAAGAACCAATCACTGTTTGCAGTAATGTAGTATCGGTAGTAACACGACTTTGAATTTCTCCAGCTAAGTTATCTTCAAAAAAGCTGGGCGGCAAACTGACAAGATGCGAATACAGTTTTTTGCGGATATCAGCAATTACGCGCTCACCCAGCCAAGACACCATATAAAAACGAAAGTAAGCACCAACAGACATGGCAACAATAATAATGCCTACCCAACTTAAAGCATGGGCGAGACCCGATGTTGATTGATCAGAAAAACCCTCGTCAATCATCAACTTAATGCCTTGGCCCAAAGACAAGGTCAAAGCGGCTGTTAATACTAAGGCAATAATCGCAATCACTAATCGCAACCGATATGGGCGCACAAACTGCCACAACCAAATTAACATGTTTTATCCTTTATTTTTTATTCAATAAATAACGTATAATCAACGGCTATTTTTTGCAGCCTTTATAACTTATGCCCACTCAATCTTCACCCTCTTCTTCACTTTCTTCTAAACCCTCTATTCGATCCCTAGCGATTTTGTTGGCTATGCTGGTTGCCGTTGCACCATTTGCAATCGACATGTATTTACCGGCAATGAAGGTAATGGCGACCGATTTAGCAACCGCCATTCATTATGTTGAAGTAAGCATTAGTACATTTTTGCTGGGCTTTGCTTTAGGCCAACTGCTAGGCGGGCCTTTGTCTGATAAATTTGGCCGCAAACCGATGATTGCAATCGGCTTAATGTTATTTTCGATCACCAGTTTGTTGTTAACCCAAACAGAAAGCATTGAACAGTTACTAGCACTAAGAGCCTTGCAAGCCATTGGCGGTGGTATCGCAACAGTCAATTCATCGGCGATAATTCGCGATTTATTTTCAGGCGATGAAATGGCCAAGGTGTTATCCATGGTGGCCATTGTGATGATGTCTGCACCGCTAATCGCTCCCTTGCTTGGCTCACTGATTATTACTTATTTTAGCTGGCAAACTATTTTTTTAATCCTAGCGATTTACTCTGCCTGCGTCATGGTATTGCTTCTATGGCGCTTACCTGAAACCCGTAAAAAACCAGATAATAATAGGGTGACTCAACCTTCCATCAAACCTTCCAGCAAACCTTGGCAAGCCTATAAACGGGTTTTAACCCACCCTCAAGCTATGGGGTTTGTGATGGCCATTAGTTTAAGTTTTAGCGGCATGTTTGTATTTATTACAGCGTCTGCTTTTGCTTATATGGAGTATTTTTCGGTAAGTGCGCAACTTTTTCCGTTTATTTTTGGCGGCAATGTATTGTTAATGATGCTGATGAATCGGGTTAACGTTTGGGCTTTAAATCATTACTCGTCTGCATCCATTTTAACTCTGGGCTTGGGCCTGCAAATACTTTGCGGCGTAGGTTTAATCATTGCCAGTTATTTTGACCCCAACCTGTCCATCATTGTTGCTTTGGTTATGGTATTTGTTGGTTCAATTGGTTTAGTTGCAGCCAATGCTACTGCCGGTGCGCTTAACTTTTTTCCCGACATCAGCGGCACAGCCACTGCAGTTATTGGTGTTACTGAATTTACCTTAGGTGCGCTAATGGGAATTTTATGGTCGCTGTTACATGAACTGCAGTTTTCAATGACTCAAACCCACAGTCTTAGCCCTATGGCGTGGGTTATGACCGCATGTGTTGTTATTGCATTCTTGGGCTTTAGCTTTCTTTCGAGAAAACCCTTAGTGCAATCCAATTCTAGATAGCCTTCTTACTAAATCACCTTTTTGCTAGCACTTGCAGTCTCTTGCACACTATTTTTTTGCGCTTGCTGCTGGCGCTGCTGTTGTTTGACCAATTCTAACAAGGTATCGGCTAACGCAGTTTGAATTTCTTGTGCACTCATAAATATCTCCTCATGTTTGTGTGTGGTTATTATTAATCATCAGATTGTCTACGGGGTTTGATGCCTTATAGATCAATACGTTCAGTCATATCTATTAAACAACCTATTAAAGCGTCTTTTAACCCCGCAATTTCGATTGTATTGATCTAGTTATTAGATCATTTTAACAATAATTTACTGGCTCACCTGATTAAATAAGCAGCAAAAAACAACAAATCTGGTAGAATATGCTCAAATTTTTTATATACCCTGTTTTTGACTTCTGATTAGCTTTTAATTGACCATTCAGTTTTTACAAGAACACACCACCGAGGCTTTCCCTTGTCTGCAGAAATTACTTCCTTCTCTGATTTTTTCATCCACGATCGTATTGAAAAAACCCTTGAAAAACTCCAGCTTAATGTCCCTACTGATGTGCAAAAGGCTTCAATACCTCATGCCCTAGACGGTAAGGATCTGCAGGTTTGTGCAGAAACCGGCAGTGGTAAAACATTGGCGTATTTACTACCAATGATGCAAAAATTTCTTGAATCAAAATCTACGATTCAAGGTACTCGTGGACTCATTTTAGTGCCCACTCGTGAACTTGCGCGCCAAGTATTTAAAGCTACTAAACAATTTACCGATATGAACGGCATGAACGTTGGCCTGTTAACCGGTGGAGACGACTTTAAATTCCAGGCGGCTATGTTGCGTAAAAATCCAGAATTTATTGTTTCTACCCCTGGCCGTTTGGTTGATCACATTAAACGCCGTTCGACTGATTTAATTGATCTTGAAGTGCTGGTTCTGGATGAAGCAGACCGCATGTTAGACATGGGCTTCGCTGAAGACATGGAGATCATCTCGGGTGAATGTAATGAAGGCAATCGCCAAACCTTATTATTCTCGGCAACTTTGCATCACAAAGGCATTGCACGCGTTGCGGCTAAAGTACTCGATAATCCACTAGAAATTACTACCGCAACGGTTCGCGATAAACACGACAATATTACCCAGCAAGCAATTTTAGCCGACGACGGCGCACATAAAGATCGCTTATTAAGCTGGTTGTTGTCTAACGATGATTTCGAAAAAGCCATCATTTTTACTAATACCCGCACCGAATCAGAACGCTTAAACGTATTCTTACGTCAGCACAGTTGTCGTTGTGCCGTTTTGCACGGTGAGTTGAGCCAAGATCAGCGTAACGCCACCATGCAATTATTTCGTGAAGGCAAGATCAATGTATTGGTCGCTACCGACGTGGCTTCTCGTGGCTTAGATGTAAAAGGCATCGACTTGGTGGTTAACTACGACATGGCGCGTAAAGGCGATGATTATGTACACCGTATAGGTCGTACTGGGCGTGCAGGCGAAACCGGCACTGCTATTTCATTGATCAATCACACTGAGTGGAACCTAAAAGCTGCGATCGAACGCTACATCAAGCAAGACCTTGAACCGCGCGTTATTAAAGAATTAAAAGGCGCGTACAGTGGCCCTAAACGCTTAAAAGCTTCGGGCAAAGCAGCGGGAACTAAAAAGAAAAAAGCAGGCCCAGGCCGTGACAAACGTCCAGGTAAAAACAGTTCAATCCCTGCCAAAAAGAAAGTTAGCGCGAAAAAAGCCAACGGCCCACGCCCAAGCCGTCCAAAGCCTAGCAACTTGATGGATACTTCGGGTTTTGCACCTATTAAGAAAAAGAAGCCTACAACACCGTCTAACGATAGCTAGCCGCTTGTTGTTTTGAAAAAACAATACGATTAAAGAAAAATAAGGAAACATCATGCAAATCTTTCGCCTAACAACGTTTAAGCCTGCAATGACTGTGCTATCGACTGTATTTGCAGTCAGCTTAATGACAGGTTGTGCTGCTAAAATTGCTAACATTGACTACATCGAACTTGAAGCGACAAAAGATGCAGCTATGGCCGATGAGTCTGCGGCTAAGAGCATTCAGCGCGCGCAAATGAATATTGAGCTAGGCAAGTCTGAAAACTTAGCTTACTTCGCTCCTCGTCATCTAAAGCTTGCTCAAGAAAAATTATTAGAAGCCAGAGGGCTGCATACCTCAGGCAAGCCCGATGGCGAAGTTAAGCCCGTTGCAATGGCGTCTAAGAAAACTCTAGAAGCAGGTCTTGCAACTAAAAAGCTGGTCATTAAAACACTGCGTCCGGCGTTAAAGCACAAGCAAAAGCTGGAAGAAATTAAAGCCGATAAATACTACCCAGAAAACTTCAATACCGTTAGCGCAACAATTGTTGAGCTTATTGATTTAATTGAGGCTGGCAAGATCAGAGAAGCGCAGCTAGGGCAAAAAAAGCTACTGCCACTGATGCATGATAATGAAGTTGAAACCATTGAATTTATTCAATTACAGCCGATTAAAGATCAGCTAGCAGCTATTAAAGAATTAAATGGCGATGGCATTGCTCCTAAAAGCTGGGCTTTTGCACAAAAAACCTTGCAGCAAGCGCAAGGAGTTATTGATAAAACTCCCCGTGCCAAGAAACAAATCATGTCAGCTACTCACGACGCTCAGCGCGCAACTGATCATGCAAAAGTAATTACCGATTTTTCTAATGAGATTAATGATGCTAATAGCGACAATGCAGAAGCCATTGCTTTGCGTGTTGAACGTTGGTTGTACCGCGTTTCTGTTGCTTTAAATAACGAAGACATTCGTCATCGCCCATTTGATGAGCAAGCCGCAACATTGGCAACAGAAGTGAAAAAACTCATGAATAAGGCTAAATAGATCGGTTTAATCAAAAGCTAAACAAGCAGTCATTGTTTAGCTTAATAACAGAATAAGTATTAAGCGAGTGGGCTAATCTTATTCTGTTAAGTTTTTTATTCAGCGCCTAACTTGTCTAAATTAATCATCTAAATGAGTCGTCTAAATTAATCGTCTGCATCAATCGGTGGGCGTTTAAATGCGTGGCTAGGAAAGTGACGAACATTACCCGCTGGGTCGTCTTTAGATTGGCTAACCTTAACCACTCCCGGTTTTTCCATTTCATCGATTCTAATAATTGAAGGTAATGGAATAAAACTGCGCTTTACTCCCGTAAATTCTAACTTCAGTTTTTCGAAGTTTGCTTTCGCTTCTTCTTTGTTTTTTGCTTCGTCTATTTGACTATCGTCAAAAATCAACTCTTCTACTTCTACAAAACCGTACATTTCACTTTGATAAATATACAGTGTGTATAACTCGTATACGTCGCCTTGATTATTAAAAATAACCCGATAAATCGGCTCGGCAATAGTTTTCTCGGCCATTTGGCTCTAACTCATAAATTAAAAAAACATTTTACCACACTTCATCTCATTAGATGCCTTATCTGCACAAGACAAAACAAGGCAAGACAAGATTAGATTGTTCAGCCATTGAGCAGTATAATGCCGCGCAATTAACTCTTTAGCACGTACACCCAGATTAAACGAGGCCGCTTGTCATGGCGAAGAAGCTATTTATTAAAACCCACGGTTGTCAGATGAACGAATACGATTCGTCGCGTATGGCCGATATGCTGGGTGAAAGCCATGAAATGGAAATCACCACCAACGAATCAGAAGCCGATGTTATCTTGCTTAACACCTGCTCTATTCGTGAAAAAGCACAAGAAAAAGTATTCCACCAGCTTGGTCGCTGGAAACACCTGAAAGAAAAAAATCCCGACCTTATCATCGGCGTTGGCGGCTGCGTTGCCAGCCAAGAAGGCAAGGCAATTATGCACCGTGCCCCGGTGGTTGATATGGTATTTGGCCCGCAAACTTTACACCGTTTACCCGATATGGTGAATAAGTCGGCTAACCATGAAAAAGTGGTGGATATTTCTTTCCCAGAAATTGAAAAATTCGACCACCTACCGGCACCCAAAGTAGAAGGCGCCAGCGCGTTTGTTTCGATTATGGAAGGGTGCTCTAAGTACTGCTCCTTCTGCGTGGTGCCTTACACTCGTGGCGAAGAAGTGAGCCGCCCGTTGCACGATGTGTTAAAAGAAGTTGAAGAAGTCGCCGCCCAAGGCATTCGCGAAGTGAATCTATTAGGCCAAAACGTTAACGCCTATCGCGGTGCTATCTACAGCGGAGCGGTTGCCGCGACTAACCCTAACAAAGGCACCGGCGTTATTATTTCTGACGCGCAAGGTAACGACATCAACAACGCCGCCGATGCCGAAGATTATGCCGACTTAGCCGAACTGATTAGCCGCGTGGCCGACATTGACGGTATCGACCGCATTCGCTTTACCACATCGCACCCTATGGAATTCAGCGACAGCTTAATCAACGTTTACGCCGAAGTGCCCGAACTGGTGAGCCATCTTCACCTACCGGTGCAAAGTGGTTCCGACAAAATTCTAAGCGCGATGAAACGTGGCCACAACCGTGACGAGTACATCGCCAAAGTTAAGCGCATCATGGCGATTCGCCCAGACCTGTGCATGTCTTCTGATTTTATTATTGGCTTCCCTGGTGAAACTGAACAAGACTTCCAAGACACCATGGATTTAATTGGTGAAATTGGCTTTGATTTATCATTCAGCTTTATCTATAGCGCCCGCCCTGGTACTCCAGCGTCTGATTTAGCAGACGATACTCCAGAGTCGGTAAAGAAACAACGCCTGCACATTTTGCAAGATCGTATCAACCAGCAAGCACAAGCCATTGCGCGCCGCATGGTAGGTAATACCGAAACTATTTTGGTTACCGGTGTTTCCAGAAAAGACCCTGCACAGTTGCAAGGCCGTACCGAAAACAACCGCGTAGTGAATTTTACTTGCGACGACCATGGCTTAATCAACAAGTTTGTTAAGGTACATATCGACAAAGCCTTACCGAATAGCTTGCAAGGCACTGTGATTGAACCAGAAAACGCGTATTGATTTAGTAGCTAAGTAGAGCTGCTAGATCAACTGTATTTAGCCGCTCTTCGCTTACCATCGAGCCAAGAGATGTCATTTTCGGCACGCCGTAAACCCTCTACTTCTAGTAGTAGCGTAATATTAATAGAGTAGGATGATCTAACCAAAGCAGCTGAAAAGACGATGAATGTAAGAAGTTAATTTTTCAGGGCATCGATCACATGGATGTGATCGCTGAGCCTACAGGGAAGGGAGGAACGACCGAAGTATTTACGGCGTTCCGAAAAAAATTCAACTTCTGAAGTGAATCAAAGTATGAGGCTGCTCTCAATTCGCACTAACTCTCTGCGTTTAATCAGTGTTTGCTTGCGAAGCCACCCTCATTAAGCATAAGCTGAGGCATTGGCTAACAATTTTATCCAACTATTAGTTACAAAAATAGATACAAAAAACTAGATACAAAAAATACCTTAAATTCGGGAGCGAGAACCCAGTTGAGCGAAAACACAGCAGTACCAACCACAGCACCAGAAGAGCAAACCAACAAAAGCGCTAAGCACGGCATTACCTTTCATGTTGAGCCCAACGACGCCAAGCGCCTTTCGAACTTATGTGGCCAGCTCGATAGCCACATCAAGCAAATCGCCAACCACTTCAAGATCAAAATCTACAACCGTGGCGCGCGTTTTCAAATTGAAGGCAACCTAGACAAAGCCGAAGCGGTTAAAAACCTAATTAACCGCCTGTATCGTGAAACTCATAACGGCACCGAGATCACTCCTGATCTTATACACCTGCTATTGCTCGAAGCCAAAGACGAACACGCATACAACAGTAAACGCGCCAAACCCGACCACGACGAAGCCAGTATTATTAAAACTCCGCGCTTGATGATTCAAGCCCGTGGCGATCATCAATTAGGCTACCTAAAAACCATTCGCGAAAACGTCATCAACTTTGGCGTTGGCCCTGCGGGTACCGGTAAAACATATTTGGCAGTCGCTTGCGCGGTGGAAGCCTTAATGCGCGACGAAGTCAGCCGAATTTTATTAGTACGCCCAGCAGTCGAAGCCGGCGAAAAACTGGGTTTTTTACCCGGTGATTTATCGCAAAAAATTGACCCTTACCTACGCCCGCTTTACGACGCATTAAACGACATGATGGGCGCAGAGCAAATCGAAAAACTGATCGAACGCAACGTGATTGAAGTGGCACCATTGGCCTACATGCGTGGCCGTACCCTTAGCCACAGCTACGTGATTTTAGATGAAAGCCAAAATACCACCCGCGAACAAATGAAAATGTTCCTCACCCGTATTGGCTTTGGCTCTAAAGCCGTAGTAACCGGCGACATCACCCAAGTCGATTTACCCCGCGGTGTTCAATCGGGTTTACGCCACGTACTAGACGTTTTAGACGGCGTTGAAGGCATTGGCCTCACTCGCTTTGCTAACTCCGACGTTGTCCGTCACCCGCTGGTGCAAAAAGTGGTCGATGCTTACGACAAGTTTGAAACCGCCGAGAAAAAACGCAAAGACGCTAAACACGCCGAAGAAAAGCGCATCGCGTTAGAAAAAAGTGCACAGCTGCAAGCTACCCACGCCATTCTTTCTGCAGCGCCTGCTGAAAATGCGACCACTTCAGCTCTTTCGACTTCAACTACAAGCGATCAACAACCCAAATGACGTCATCCCTTCCTACTGAGATAGAGCTGCAACTTGACGTTCAGCTCGCAGTTAAAGATAACAGCCACTTACCCACAGAAGAAAAGCTCGCTTTGTGGGCAACGGCGGCGTTATTAAACAGAACCGAATACGAAGAACCAGAAATGACCATTCGTATTGTCGATGAAGAAGAAAGCCAAGAGTTGAATCACGAATACCGCGGTAAAGATAAACCCACCAACGTATTATCGTTCCCGTTTGAAGCCCCAGCTCATGTACCCATACCATTGCTTGGGGATTTGATTGTCTGCAAACAAGTGGTTGAGCGTGAAGCGATAGAACAAAATAAGTTATTGTCAGCACATTGGGCGCATATGATTGTTCATGGCTGTTTGCATCTGCTAGGCTATGATCATATTGACGATAAAGAAGCCGAAGAAATGGAAGGCATAGAAAAGGTGATTATTTCTGCTTTAGGCTTTGAAAATCCTTATCAAAATGATGAGAAATAATAAAAAACATTAATTAAATACATGGATGTTAAATTAACGTCGACATTAATGCGGTGATTATGAATAAATTTAGCCAACGTTTACTGCTATGTGTTTTATGTTTTTTGCCGCCTCTATCGCAGGCGGATACACAAACACCCGTAATAACAAAGCCGCTACAGCAAATTGAGCCGTTAGTGGTTCTAAGGGGCAATATCGATTATCCACCCGATGAAATGTATGTAAAAGGCAAACTTAGCGGTTTTAATATTGAACTGATTGAAAACGTTGCCGCCTCTATAGGCTTACCGGTTGTATTTAGAAGTTATCCTTGGAAACGCACAGTAGTCCACTTTAAAGGCGGCAAGGGTGACGCCATCACCTATTTTTCTAAAACCCCAGAACGTGAAAAATACACCTTGTTTTTAGAGGGAAACATTCTCGCTCAGACGGATTATCATTTTGTTATTAACAAAAATAGAGTGGAAGAATTTCAATTTAAAAACGACTTTTCTGCCCTAGCTGATATGTCTATAGGTATTAAACGTGGATACGATTATGGTGAAGAGTTTAACCAATTGAGCTCCATTAAAAAGATCGAGTTTAATTCTAATCAGCAAATTGAATCGTCGCTGCTAGCAAATCGGATTGATTTAGGCATTTTGACCAAAGTTGAATTTGAAGAAAAACAAGCACTTAATCAATTTCAAAATCTTATCATTCTTTCACCACCGTTAAGTTCGACCATTAACTATTTAGCATTCTCTAAAGCGAGAAATACACACCATATCGCCGAACGATTTGCTGATGCCCTCCAGGCTTATAAACAATCACCTGGTTTTTTGGAACTGAAAGAAAAATATAAAAAATAGCCAAAAACTATAACAATTCTATATTTAATTAATTATATCTATTTATATATTATCTATAAGATAACTTCATATTCTTTAATCAAGAGTTTGAGGTTTCCATGCTTAACCTAGCTAACCCATTTACTAGCAATAACTTCGATGTAACTGCCAGCATACAATCCTCAGCAAATCGCTGTTTACCGACCCAAGCTCTAAATGATACTGCGTTGGTTGCAGAAGGTGGAGGCCAGCGCGGTATATTTACTGCCGGTGTTCTCGATAGCTGGTTGCATGCTGGTTTCAACCCCTTTGATTTATTAATTGGAACATCAGCAGGCGCTCAAAACCTATCCAGCTACATGACTTGTCAAAAAGGGTTTGGCCGAAATTCAATTACCTCGTTATCTCGCGACCCTAAATTCTTTAATCTTTCTCGTACTCTTATAGGTAAACATGCGGTCGATTTAGATTGGTATTTTGATCAAGTTGAAAAAGCCGATAACCAATTAAATATTGGTTGTGGTGAAGAAAGGCTCCGCAGCCGACAACTATTATTTACTGCCACAAAAGCCGATGATAACAGCGCTGCCTTTTTTGCACCTAAACGCGACAACTGGTTAACCCTGTTAAAGGCATCCAGTGCCCTGCCTATTTTGTATAAAAAAGGCGTTAAAATAGATAATGAGTATTATGTTGATGGCGGTGTAGCAGCACCAGTGCCGGTAGAAGAAGCCTACTTACGTGGTGCGAAACGAATTGTCGTGATTAGAACGGTTCCCAAAGATTCGGCTATCCAATCACCTTGGGCGCACAAATTAAAATCCGTTTTATGCAACGACAAGCGCTGTCCCAAAGTATTGGATCTGATTACTCATCACGAAAATGCTTATCAGAGAACTTTAGATTTTATTGCACAACCTCCAAGCGATGTGGAAATTGTGCAAATTCATCCGCAGCAGGCCTTAACTAGCCGCTTGGTCGGCAGTCGCCCAGAGTGGTTAAATACCGATTACGCACTGGGCTTTCAAGCAGGTTTGAACTTTTTACAGCAAGACAATCAGCACTCAATTAAGCACGGCGCTTTCTAAACGCATAAATACCGGCATCCAATAAGGTGCCGAAAAATACCCGCCATTCACTTAAATTAGGTTTTGGCTTTTTGCCTTTAGCCATGCGTGCAAGCTGAGCTTCGTACCAAGTAATGTCTAACATGGCCATTCTATCGATTGCTCGCTTACCGGTTGTTAATACTTTTAACTGCTGCTGGTGATTAATATCAGCAACTAACTTATTAGGAAAGTCCGGGTCAACAACTGTCGTTCGTGCAATTCCAATAAAGTCGGTTGCTGCTGAATTTAAGGCTTCTTGCATAGCTTTAGCAGAACGGAAACCGCCAGTAACAACCAAGGGCGTATCCACTAACGAGCGTACTTTTTCGGCATAGCCAAGAAAATACGCCTCACGCTGAATAGTCGATTTTTTTGCATCACTGCCCATCATAGAAGGGTTTTCATAAGAGCCGCCAGAAATTTCAATGAGGTCGATGCCAGCATCAGCCAATGTTTTCACAACCTGCATTGAGTCTTCTTCTGTGAACCCGCCCTTCATAAAATCGGCGGAGTTTAATTTAATGCCAATAGGGAAATCAGCACCTACCTCATCACGAATCGCTTGATAAATAGACAACACAAAACGCATACGATTTTCTAGCGAACCGCCCCATTGATCGTCACGCTGATTATGGCGAGGCGATAAAAACTGACTCACCAAATAACCATGAGCACCGTGTATCTGTACCCCAGTAAAACCTGCTTCTTTAGCCAATTTGGCACTGGTAGCAAACTTTTTAATAATGACTAGAATCTCATCTTCAAGTAAAGCGCGTGGTTTATTAAAACCCTTTTCTAACCCGCGGGTTAACGCAATCGCCGAAGGTGCAACAGGCACATCAACAATAAAGTTAGGAATTTGCTTACCCGGATGATTTAACTGAGTCCAGATGTGCGAACCATTTTTTTTACCTGCTTCGGCCCACTTTTTAAATTCGGTAAGATCGCTTTTTTCATCAAGCACAACGTTCTTTGGTTCACCCAAAGCGCCGCGATCAATCATGATATTGCCTGTCATCGATAAACCAATACCGCCCTCTGCCCAACGTCCATAAAGCTTCGCCAAACCTGGCTTAGGGTTATGATCTTTTAGACCCAATTGTTCACTCATCGCAGACTTGAATAATCGGTTTTTAATTACTTGGCCATTCTTTAGTGTAAAGCTAGATCCTAAAGTAGCGGTATTTGGGTTCGTCATAAATTAACCTATTTCTGTTGAATGAATTTAATTTGGGCATGTGCTTAAAACACACCCCGCTTTAGACCGATCGTCTTTTAATTAGATTTAAAAAAAGTACATTAAAATGTACTGGCTTAAACAGCATCACTCGGCTTATTAACTGATGCTATTTTTTCAAAAGTGTTTCTATCATCAATTCCATGATTTTTTTCACCGGCTGGGTGTCTGCTGACATTTTCATTTTAATTAATGCCCCCTCCCAAGCAGCCCAATACACAGCAGCCATGTCGGCTGGGCTCATATCATCACGAACCTGCTGCTGCGCCTGCGCATTAGCAAAAATGTTAGTAAAAAATTTTAGCCATTGCTTCATGGCTCGCTCCAACTGCAGCCGACACATTTCACTTTCGGCGGCAATCTCTGTCGCAATAGTACCGACTAGGCATGATTTTTTAAAATCGTGGCTGGCATAGTGTTTTAAACTATAACGATAAATGGATCTTAACTGCTCAACCGGTGTTAAAGCTTGACCTTCTCCCAGCATAAACTCGCTTAGCTGCGTTAATAATCGTTGGCTGTAATGGCCAATTACTTCAGCGACAAAAGCTTCTTTACTGGCAAAGAAGTTGTAAAAAGATCCTTTTGGGACTTTTACAACATCTAATATTTGTTTAATGCCGGTACCGTGATAACCGTGCACAGATAATTGCTCTATGCCAGCGTCTATTAAGGCTTCTCGGGTATGATCACTGCGTCTTGGTCTACTCATGCCATTACTTTATGACCGATCGTCTTGGAATGGAAGTAAAAATTAGATTTTTTTGTAAATAGTGGCTAAAAACAGCTACCCCATTCACTAACGTTTGCTTATGTTTTTTCGGTATTTGTAAACAACCGCGCCTTGTTACGGCCGTTGTTTTTAACATCATAGAGTGCAGAATCTGCCTTATCAAATAAGGTTTCGAAGTCCGTTTCAAAATGAGGAGAGGCTCCTGCTAAGCGACAAACATTCATACTAATGCCTATACTCACGGTTATTTTTATACCATTAAAATCTCTCGCTTCAATATCAGAGCGTAAAGTATTAGCAACTTTTAATGCATTGTGTTCATCAATATCAAACAAGACCAGAATAAATTCCTCCCCACCAAAACGCGCAACTATGTCGTATTCGCGGCGTTTCTTAGACAATTCATCACTCAACCCACGTAAAACTTCATCACCAAGTGCATGTCCGTGGTCATCATTAATGGCCTTAAAAAAATCAACATCAACAACAAAAATAGCCACTGGTGATTGGGTTCTCTGTGCCTGAGACAACATTTGTTTAGCACGATGACTTAACTCACGACGATTTAATAAACCGGTCAGTGGATCTTGTGCCGCCAACTCCATCAATGCCTGACGTTGCAATTCTAATTTTTCTTTGGCACTGATCAGTTCTTGATATAACTTATCGCGATTAGCGCAATCATATAGAGACCAATATGTTAGATGGTTTGCATCCATCTTAATGTTGACCACCACAGGTGTTCTTTCTCCGCTTGAAGTCAACAGGGTTAGTTGTATCTCTTCAGCAAAGCCTTCGTGTATTAATAATGGATACACATAACTGTCTATAAAAATAATAGAGGCTTTCGTAAATAAACTATTTAACGCTGCTGGCAACGGATCTTGTGCAGACCCACCACATAAATCTGATAAATACCGATTACTCCAAACAACCTGTCTATTTTCATTAACCACCATATGACCAGAAAAAAACTGATCTAAAAAAGAGTGATCAGAATGAGTAACTGACGCAGTTAATTTATTCATAACGAATCAACAGACTGATGACGAATAAAATCAACAAGTATGGGGGTTAGCAAGCTGGGATGAGTCATGTGTAAGCAGTGGCCTTCGGCGTCGATCATTTCAAGCTGACTATGAGGTAGCTGCTGTACCATATAATGACCAATTTTAGGCGATGCCAGTGAATCGTTGGTGCTTTGAAAAAGTAACACAGGGATATCAATATCTTTTAAGAGGCTGCGGTAATCAGAAAAAAACGTTGCCTTAGCAAAGGTTTTGGCGACAACAGGGTCAGTACTGCAAAAGCTGCCGGTTAACTCATCAATTAATTCGGCAGAATGACCTGCACCCATTACAAGTGGAGCCAAGTAATTCGCCCAACCAATGTAATTTTTATCCATTAAGTTGATTAATTCTTCTAAATCTTCCCGTTCAAAACCGCCCTCATAATCTGGCGGATTATTAATGAAACATGGGGACGGACACACCATAGTAATATTAGCGATACGCTCACCGACATTACGCGAAGCCAGGCCCGCAATAATTGAACTCACCGAATGAGCAACAATAGCAACATCGGTTAAATCAAAAGCGGTAATAATTTCTTCTATATCTTTTGCATAACCAGCCAGCGTTGAGTAGCGCTCTGTTGAAAAATTGTTAATTTCAGACTGCCCTGAGCCTACATAATCAAACACAACAACCTGAAAATGTTTTTCAAGCTCTGGTAACATAAATCGCCACATATTTTGATCGCAACCAAAACCGTGGGCGAGCATAACTGTTTTTGTGCCTTGGCCAGACACCTTGATGTTATTCCTTTTACTAATCCTATCCTTGTTTGATATCGCGCCAGTTAGAGTATTCATAATCTTTTAACTCTTTTTAACTAAGCACTATTAACACGCACGATGAACAGGCATTATTAACCAGCACTATGAACAAACATTGTTTATAACTGTATAAACTTATCAATTACTTAACTGTAATCATGATAGTGCTCTTGTGCAAGGGCACAATGCGAAGAAGGGTTAGAAAATTGGCTTATAAAGACTAATAGCAATGTAATAGTAAAAAACTATCATCATTATTCAAATATACAATTATACCTATCAAATGATTCGCCCCATACTGTCTCTCATGGATTCACATGAAGCCAAGAGAAACACACTAAACTTCACCATTACATTAAGTAGGAATACAAAATGATTAATACTCAAATCAAACCATTTAACGCTACCGCATTTAAACAAGGCGAGTTCGTAGAAATTTCTGAAAAAGACGTACTAGGCAAGTGGGCTGTATTTTTCTTCTACCCAGCTGACTTTACTTTTGTATGCCCAACTGAGCTAGGCGACGTTGCTGATCATTACGAAGAATTGCAAAAGCGTGGCGTTGAAGTTTTCTCTGTTTCTACAGATACTCACTTCACTCACAAAGCATGGCACGATAGCTCTGACACCATCGGCAAGATCAACTACTTCATGGTAGGCGACCAAACTGGCAACATCACAAATAACTTCAACGTTATGCGTGAAGGTCAAGGCCTTGCAGATCGCGCTACTTTCTTGGTTGATCCAGAAGGTACTATCCAAGCAATGGAAATCACTGCAGAAGGCATTGGCCGTGACGCTGAAGACCTAATGCGTAAAGTTAAAGCAGCACAGTATGTAGCAGCTAACCCAGGTGAAGTTTGCCCAGCAGCTTGGAAAGAAGGCGAAGAAACATTAGCACCTTCTTTAGACCTAGTAGGTAAGATCTAAACAACAGTTTAACTGTTTTCACTAAATAATTTTTTTCATAAATGTTTAGTGCCTTGTTAGATCGAAGTGCTTAGTGCTGGTTAGTTTATATTAACCAGCACTAAGGTACTTAAAGCGTTACGACACCTCTGTGCAGTTTATTTATAACTTAACTCACAACCTAGCTACACCCTATTTATTATCTGGCCTCCCATTTAGGAGAGACAAATTTTACGCAATCAACAACTACTGCGTGGATATTTACATCTATTAAAAAGTTAAACATTAAATAATTTAGAAGGTATCACTATGTTAGATCAAACAATGAAAGCGCAATTAAAAGCGTACTTAGAAAATTTAAAAACCGATGTTCACTTGGTTCTTAGCCTTGATAACAGTGATACCTCGGAAAAACTAAAAAATCTTGCTAACGACATCGCTTCACTTAATGACAAAGTTAAAGTAAGTGAAGATCAAGATGCCAGTGCCCGTAAGCCAATCATGCAAGTTGTTAACCCAACTAAAAAAACTGCAATCGGCTTCGCCGGCTTGCCCATGGGTCACGAATTTACCTCCTTGGTATTGGCGTTGCTTCACAGTGGCGGCCACCCAATGAAGTTAGAAGCTGACGTGATTGAGCAAATTGCAGCTCTTAACAATGAAGAGCATGATGGCGAAATGAATTTTGAAGTGTTTATTTCATTAAGCTGTCAGAACTGTCCGGATGTTGTGCAAGCCTTAAACATGATGGCAGCGATTAATCCGAAGATAAAAACCACCATGATCGACGGTGGCGCGTTCCAAGACGAAGTCGCCGAGCGCAACATCATGGCGGTACCCAGCGTATTCTTGAACGATGAAATCTTCACTCAAGGTCGAATCTCACTGGCTGAGATTTTGAAGAAAGTTGACAGTGGCGCTGCAAAAAAAGAAGCTGCCGCACTGAGCAAAAAAGAGCCTTACGAAGTACTCGTGGTTGGCGCAGGCCCTGCTGGCGCATCGGCTGCCATATACGCCGCACGTAAAGGCATTCGCACCGGTGTGGTCGCAGAGCGTTTTGGTGGCCAAGTACTGGACACCATGTCGATTGAAAACTTTATTTCAGTTAAAGAAACAGAAGGTCCAAAATTGGCAGCAGCACTTGAAGAACACGTTAAAGAATACGACGTCGACATCATGAGCGAGCAAAAAGCCGATAGCATTGTTTCTGCAGAAAAAACTGAAGACGGCTATATTCACGTTCAGCTAGAAAGTGGCGCAACCTTAAAGAGCCGCAGTGTTATTTTATCCACCGGTGCACGCTGGAGAGAAATGAACGTACCCGGCGAGCAAGAGTACCGTAACAAAGGTGTTGCGTACTGCCCGCACTGTGACGGCCCGTTGTTTAAAGGCAAGCGTGTTGCGGTAATCGGTGGTGGTAACTCGGGTATTGAAGCAGCGATCGATCTAGCCGGTTTAGTAGAGCACGTAACCGTATTAGAATTTGCCGATACTTTGCGCGCAGACCAAGTGCTAGTGAACAAAGCCGAAAGCATGGGTAATATCGAGATCATTAAAGAAGCTCAAACCACAGAAGTAATTGGTGACGGCACTCGCGTAACGGCACTGAACTACAAAGATCGTGCAACGGGTGAAGATAAGCAAATTGAACTAGCAGGTATTTTCGTACAAATTGGCTTAGTGCCAAACAGCGAATTCCTAAAAGATTCAGATATTGAATTATCACCTCGCGGTGAGATTGAAATATCGACTAAGGGCGAAACGTCGGTGCCAGGTATCTTCGCGGCGGGTGATGTGACCACTGTGCCTTATAAGCAGATTATCATCGCCATGGGTGAAGGTTCCAAAGCCAGCTTAGGTGCGTTTGATTACTTAATTCGTAATCCAGCGCCAGCGAAAAAAGAAGAAGCGGCATAGTTTCGCTGCCCTATTTTCTAAACTTTAAGTGCTAAAACTAGCCTCAGCATGGATTATGCTGAGGCTATTTTTTGCCGCCGCTATCAAAAACATACTGATTGCGACCGTTGTTTTTTGCGCTATAGAGTGCTTCATCTGCCCGAATACAAACTGAATCGATTGTATCAGTAACCAAAATAGGAGTTATCCCAAAACTGCATGTTACGGGTTGATCCAACTCTTCAACTCCAAGATTACCTTCATTAAGTAATTGCATTATCTGTTCAAGTCGTTGAACTGCCGTATCCGTCTTACACTCTTGTAATAAAATCATAAATTCTTCGCCGCCAAACCTATATATTTTATCGATCGGTCGAATACTGGCCTCAACCAACTTAACAAAAGCGACCAAAACTTTATCACCCACATCATGACCAAGGTTATCGTTAATTAATTTAAAATAATCAATATCCGCCGCAATTAAAAACAAACTTTTCTCACTTTTCTCCATTCGAAAAACCATTTTTTCGATATCTGTAAAGTGATCTTGAAAGGACCTTCTATTTAAAGCATTCGTTAACGAATCACGATATGCCAACTGCTTGAGTTGAAGAGTTTTATCTCGTAAAAAGTACTGTAACAAAAACTGTTCACGAGTATTCCTGTGCTGTGCAATCGCTAACAATATCCCTGCTCCATTCCCCAGGCTGTATGCAAGCACCATCATTATTTGTCCATGAATATTTAAATCTTTTAGCAAAAACACAATGAGGGTAGCCATTACACCGTGGTAAACACACACAATAAGTGAAAGTTTTACCGTCAATATTCCAGAGGCATATAAACAAATCATGATAATAATATCGAAAAGGGCATATAACGCGTAATCATCTAAAAAGGTAAATGAACCTAATTGCAGCAGCGTAAAAATAATCAATAACGTACTAAATACCAATGCATCATAAGACGTGTGATGGCGTACTCGTGTTATGAGCAATAAGAAAATAATACAGACTGTTATTTGCACTAATCGTTGCGCCAGCAGAAAAGTGCTCCAAGGTTCTGGCTTTACCACCATATAATCAGAAAGCATAAAAACCGGCATCGCTATAGTCACAAAAAGACACAGTCTGAATACCAAGCGCCGTTGCTTGAGCAAAACTTCTTGTCGAAAAGAGTTTTCTTTATTTACGTCCTTAAAAACAGCAAAAAACGGACTGATATATTGTGATTGAGACTCAACCTTATCGCCACCTTCTATCCCCATCACCCTTCCCCAACAATCATCTAATTAAAGTGTAGTTCAACCAATTTATCCTTCCATGTGCCAATAATGATTCTATTAAAAACAGTATAGGCTCAAGCCAAAAAACTCATTTTGTAATCGTTTCATTTAAAGGTCTATCAATGGCTGGCTTATATAAATATTCGAGGTATAGCTTATTAACTTTCACCTGCATCACCGTGTGTTAACAATCAGGTTTTTACTTATTCGAGTATTACTCTAAAAGGCCAACTGATGCCTAGGACCCTGCAAAGATTTCATCCCTTTCATCACTAGGTTCGGAGTTATAGGGGCTATTGAGAGTTATCTGCAGACAGGATATTCGTGTGGATATATCTGGTAAAGCCATTGAATATAAAGTACTGAGTGTTATTAATTCTAAGCAGAGGCCAGAAAAAATATAATAAAGGCAATAAAAAGAGGCGTTTATACGCCTCTTTTTTTTAACTCTTTAAAACTGAATATTACAAACAGCCGGGATTAATATTTTAAACCCAGCTTTTGATAAATAAACGACATTAACCAAGCTGGCCCAATCATTAAAAACTGAATGTCTTTAAAGAAAGAGGGTTTTTTACCTTCAACTTTGTGACCGTAAAACTGCATAGCCCACAAAATCACAAATAAAATACCCGCAAACCATAATAAATAGCCGGGAAACGCTGCGCTAAAAGCAACAATAGAAGCGTAACAGACCCCAGTAAATAAGCTCATACCTACTGCTAATGGCAAAGATAATCGTAAATAAAACAAGATCGTCAATACCCCCGCAATACTTGCCCAATTTAAATGCGGGCTTACCTCAGCCATAAAAGAAGGCGCTGGGACAACATAAATGGCGGCAAAAATTGTCCAAAAGATCAGTGGTACACAAAACCAGTGAATGATTTTGTTCGTTTTATTTTTGTGGCTGCTGCCATACTCATCGAGCCATTGTTGAATACTTTTAGACATAGTGCGCTCCCGTTAAGCGAATGGATCGAAAATTATACGATCGGTTATTGTTATAGTGCTTAGCTTTTGAATTAGGATGTAATTGTGATTACCTGGTTACTGTAACAAATTTTTCAACTAATTCAGTGTTATTAAAAGCCCTTAATTTGACCTTACAGGCCAAATAGGCCTTAATTACCAATCAATAGTTAAAAACTGTCTTACAATGTCAAACTCACCAAGCTACAAACGGGTCTCTATCCAATGGGTTAAAGCGATCTTAGCGGCTGCTCATTCTTTAGGTGTTGAGCCCAAAGCTATTTTACAAGAGCTGGAGCTGTCTCTGGATCTAGACGCCAATGAACCAGCCTATTTAAGTCTAAATCAAACCCAAGATATTTGGGCCAAGTGCGAGCAAAAGAGCGGCCATGATTATTTTGGTTTAATGATGGGGCAGCGTGTAAGACCAGCGTATTTTCATGCGGTAGGTTATGTCGCTATGACCAGTAAAAACCTGTTGGAAGCATTTGAAAACTTTATCACTTATATGCCACTTATCAGTGAAGGCGCAGAGTTAGCCATGTCATTTGAGCATGATAATGTATGGGTTGATTTTGCACCCCGCACCGACCATAAACCTTTTAGCCGCCATCAGCACGAGTCAGTCATGGCTTTACTGCTAGCCTTTAGTCGCTGGTTGTTGGGTGATGATTCGGTGGCGCCGATAAAAATAATGTTTTTCCATGAGCCCGGCCCAGAGCTGGCGATGTATGAAGAAGTCTTTTCGGTAGCGCCTACTTTTAATCAAGACAAAACCGCCATTCAGTTTCCGCAGCATATTTTACAAAGGCGCCTGCGTGAAACAGACGCTGGCCTCCACGCTTTGCATAAATCACATGCCGATCAAATGCTATCTGTTCATGGTAATACAAGCTGGAAAGCAAAAGTGGTTCATTGCATTAATGCCAGTCATTTTTTCCAGATAACCCGTGAAGATACCGCGGCAGCGCTGCATGTTAGTACGCGAACATTACAGCGTCGTTTACAAGAAGAAGGGACTCATTTTGTTGATTTGCTCGATGAACAGAAAAAACTTAAAGCAGAAAAATTAATTCTTAATAGCCAGCGTAGTTTAAAAAACATTGCTCTTGAACTTAATTTTTCTGAACCATCCACGTTTTATCGTGCCTGTAAACGCTGGTTTAATTGTGCGCCCAACGCTTTACGCAGCAAACAATCTTAATCGCATTTAACTCAACTTATTTTTTAAAGATCGACCACGGGGTTCATCTGCTGGGTATAAGACCGTGTCGCTATGAAGAAAATCTGCCGCTTGGGCCGACTCTTCAACTTTCGTTGCGCTGCGTTTTAGCATTTCATATTCATAATCAGCAAGCGCACTTGCTGTTTCATTATTAACGCCATCAATGCTGCCTCTCAGCCCAAATTTTTGCCAATGCACTTTTTGGCGACAATGCCTCGCAATACTCCGCGCTAGAGAAAGAGCATCAAGTAATGCTTGATTAGCCCCCTGACCTTTAAATGGACTCATGGGGTGGGCTGCGTCACCTAATAAGGTGGCATTGGTTTGGTTAGTAAACGCCGCAGCGGATAATGAATCAGGGGTTAACGAAGGCCGATCATAAACTGGATAGCCTGAGATTTGTGAATTTGTGGTTGCAGTAATGATCTGCGGAATGGGGTTGTGCCACTGGCAACGTTTAAATGCCTGCTGCTTGAGTGCCTCCGGACCTTGCGCCGCTAGTAATTTAGCGGCACTTTCTGTTATTGGAAAACTTAACTGCCACATGACAGAATCTGTCTTAAAAGGCATTACATAAATTCGTTCATGACCGTTAGCGGTTTGAAAAACAGTTGCGCTATCAAGCAATTGCAAAGATTGCGGGCATGCGGTCAAAGAGAGCTCAGCTAAAGGGCAAATCCCCAAAATAACCATGCACCCTAAATACTGCAGAGGTGCTGTTTCGTCTGGAATTAACAACTCGCGGACTCTACTTCGAATGCCATCAGCACCAACCACCAGATCGGCTTTTTCATGCAGTAATTTATCGCCTACTGAAAACACCAACTTCACCGCCTGACTATCTATTTGCGCAGGCTTACATTTATTGTTTTCAAAACTGATTAATTGGTGCCCCCAGCGAATATCATCAGTTTCATCGAGCTGCTGTAATAAAGCCAAGCGCAATGATTGTCGGGCAATGTGTATGTTGCGACGTTTAGGTGAAATGCGTTCATCAAAACTTTTTAATACCCGCAACCCCCATTCACCCAAAACTTGCCCTGCGGTATTATGCACAACATGGCGAGTTGAAAACACACCATCATCTAATTGCGCAATACCCAAACCGGTAATCGCACGACTAGCTTGTTGTAGTGTTAGACCATAACCTTGAGAGCGATTATTAAAAGCCGTGTCGCGCTCGTACAAGGTAAATGGAATACCACGGTGCTTACAAGCAACTGCCAGTGCTGTGCCGCCAATACCACCACCCACAATGGCAATGTGGGGATAATTAGCATTAACCATGACAGCTGTTTGCGCAGGCTGTAAACCACAACCTTGGCAAACTGAACAAGTATCAAGAGGGGCTTTGGGCCTAACAGGTATAGGACCTGTTTGGTCAGATTTTTCAAATTCGGCTAGCTGCTGTTGAAAGGCCAACCTTACTTTTTTACGTAAGCCCTTGTTGACCTTACCGCGGCCTTGGCATTTATCACACACTGCCCAACACGACATTTATTTTTTCCACTTTGCCCATGGATCGTCACTGCTGGAAGACTTACCGGCAAATGGTTTATCTGTTTTAGGCTGACGTTGCGGCTTTTCGTTACCAAACTTTTTACCGTGGCGATAACCAACACCATTACCATGTTCTGCAGCTTTTTTAGCGCGTTTTTCGCGTAACCGTTCGGCGTCTTCCAAACTCAACTCATTAGGCTCACCCGGAATCTGATCTTTTGGGATGGTACGATCACGTGGCGGCAGTGCAAATTCTTTAGCAGATGCTCGGGGCAAGCTTTTATATTCGTACAAATAAAAGCCTTCTACTTTTTCTCGCGCCCAGTCTGTTTTTTTCAAAAATTTTTCACTGGATTCAATACTCGGCTTAACTTTAAAACAATTAATGTTCAAATAAGCATATAAAATCTCAAAGCCATAATGGTCTACCAGGATATTGAGCATTTTATTTAAGCTCACTCCGTGCAACGGATTATTTTGATAATTTGTTGTGTCGTTCATTGCGTTACTCGATCTGAATTTTTGTATTCAAGCTTAAAAAAGCAAAGGGTATTGGCGACGCAGTTGGGCAATTTCATTCATGATTTCATCACTTAAGGTGATATTAATTGAATCAATATTACTACGCAGCTGTTCCATGCTGGTTGCACCAATTAAGGTAGACGTTACAAACGGCTGCTGATTTACAAAAGCAATCGCCATTTGGCAAGGGTCTAAATCATAACGCTGCGCCAATGCGATATAGTCTTGAGTTGCGGCATCGGTTTGTGGTCCACTTCTGTGCTCTACGCGGGTCTCGAGAGTTAACCGTGTTCCTTTAGGCTGTGCACCATTCAAATACTTACCCGTTAAAATTCCACGAGTCAGGGGCGACCAAGCAAGTAAACCACAGTCTTCGCTGAGTGATATTTCACTCAAATCCGGTTCAAAATTACGACAAAGCAAAGAATATTCATTTTGTATGCTGGCAATACGCGGCAATGAATATTGCTCTGATAACTGCAACCATTTCATGACCCCCCAAGCCGTTTCATTTGAAAGCCCAATATGACGAATCTTGCCTGCTGTTATTAGCTCATCAAATACCTGCAAACACTCTAAAAAGTTTTCCACTTCGGCCTTGGCATCAAAACTTGGGGCATACTCCCAAACTCGGCCAAAATGATAAGCGCCACGATTAGGCCAATGTAGCTGATACAGGTCTATATAATCAGTTTGTAAGCGACTTAGGCTCGCTTCTACAGCAGCGTGTATATTACTTTTATCTATGTAGTTTTTACCTTCACGAATCCACTCTAAACCTGGACCGGCTATTTTGGAGGCAAGAATTACTTGATCGCGTTGTCCGCGCTGCTTAAACCAGTTACCAATAATTGTTTCTGTAGCACCACAAGTTTCACGACTGGGTGGCACCGCATACATTTCGGCTGTGTCAAAAAAATTAATACCTTGAGTTAAGGCATAATCCATTTGCTCAAAGCCCTCTGCCTGAGTATTTTGATTACCCCAAGTCATAGTGCCTAAACCTATTAGGCTAACGTCTAAACCGGTTCTGCCGAGTTTACGGTATTTCATCAAACTGTCCTGCGATTAAAATGAGTTAAGCCTTAGTGTAAATAATAGAAACCGGCACATCTAAATCAATGAATTTTTGTCTAACGCGAAATAAAACTACACCGAAAGACATTATAGGTAAGCCGGAAAATTCTGGGTAAGCACTTACTAAATCTGTTTCTTCAACAAAGCGCTGTAAAACCACCCCTTGTTGACCGCCATTTTTCATCGACTCTTGGTGTTGATCAAAGATGTGTCTAGCAGTTTTATTTATTAAGGCATCAATACCTTCTAATGTATCAACGACACCTTGTGGTGGTTGTTTTTTTCCTGACTCCCATTTACGAATCGTTCGCTCATCGACGTCAATAACCTTAACTAAGGTCGATATTGATAAGCCCAAGGCTTCGCGAAGTGTTTTAAATTCTGCTGGGTGCATAAGGGATTACTCTAATAAGGCATTAAATACATAGCGCCTATTCTATCATTACTGGTAAATGAAAGATCCTATGTGTATAAGTAATAATGCTTATTAACAAATGAACTTTTAAAACCATGCCTCCTTTAAAGCCCTGTGTTATCTGGCTAACCGGATACAGTGGTGCCGGTAAATCAACCATCGCTTCTGCACTTGAACAAAAGTTACTCAAACGAGGGCTTACCCCTAAAATTCTTGACGGTGATATTGTACGCAGCAATATTAGTCGCGACTTAACCTTTAACAAACAAGATCGTGCAGAAAACATGCGTCGCGTAGGAGATTTGGCTTACCAAGATTTACAGACGGGGCATATTGTATTGTGCGCTTTTATCTCACCATTTCGGCATAATCGCCATTTACTCAGAGAAAAATTTAACGCTGAAGATTTTATTGAAGTCTTTGTCGATACACCTCTCGCAGTGTGTGAGCAACGAGATGTTAAAGGCCTGTACAAAAAAGCTCGAGCGGGGATCATTAAAGATTTTACAGGAATTGATTCCCCTTATGAAAAGCCCCTGCATCCAGACGTTCATCTTAGAAACGATACCTTATGCTCTGCTGACAAATCAGCAGAACAGATCATTAGCTACCTTTTAAATCGTACTTTTCATCAATCATCGCATTGATAGTAGAAAGCACATTTCTGCTAGCGTCTTCGGCCTTGGTCATGTGGCTCAGTACTGCTTTGTTGTAATCGCTACGGCTAACTTCTTCGTTTTTACGGTCATCAACTGCTTGCTGTACAAAATAATGAACATCTTTATGATGACTTTCTAACTGCCTAAAGCTCTGAGTACCCGCGAAAATACTTGCGCCCTCGCCTTCGTAATACCATTTACCTAATCGACAGTTTTGATGATTAACTGCCACCGCATCACGAGCTTCTTGGACACCGTTCAGTAAGGTATAGCCGTTTTGCATATAAATAATATGATCAACCTTGGCTAAAGCAGCAAATGCCTTATTTTTAGCGTAACTCACCACAGTAATAGTATTGGTAGCTGACTCTGATAACTGATTAAAGCTGTGCTTAAAATCATTAACAATGGTATCAACTTCTGTTGTTAACTTCTGAGAGCTTTCGGATTCTGATGTTATATCTTCCATACGCTTGGCAAACGACTGTAAAACCGAAGATATATCGTCGGCAGTGTCTTTTGTGCGCGTTGATAAATTTTTCACCTCGTCGGCAACAACCGCAAAGCCTCTGCCATGCTCACCTGCTCGCGCCGCTTCAATTGAGGCATTTAGGGCTAGTAAGTTAGTTTGCACTGCAATTTCACTGATCATCGACAATGATTCTGTTACTTTTTTACTATCGATATTCAATGCATCAATCACTCCAGCAACCGATGATATATTCTCTCGGGTTGTGGTTAGCATCTGGCTAATATTAGCGACAGCTTCGCTGCTTTCTTGTGCTAATTTCTCATTGTTACCCGCAATGTCTTCGATCTTTAAAATTTCACTGTTGATTTGCGTAATATCATTTTGATTTTCTTTTAGGTTACCGACTAAATTATTGCTATTTAAAAGATGTAACCCAGAAGACAACTCATTGTTAATGACATATTCGGCGTTTGCACTCATTGCTGTTAGTGAGGCATTAATATTTTCTAGTGATGTTTTCAGTTTTCCGGGTAGTGATTGTGGGATTGCTCGTCGAGAAAAATCATTTTTAGCCGCATAACTAAAAGTTGTACTCACTTCGTTAAAATAACATTCTAAAACATCAAACAATTCGTTTAATTCCCAAGCAACCTTACCAATTTCGCCCATACCCTTACAGTTGGTAATACGATCTCGAAACACCCCATCATTTGCACCTAACAGTTTTTCGTTAATCTCATTAAGCACTTGCAGATAATTGTTTGAATGGATGAAAGTACGTACACCCAACACAAACAAGACAACAGACAAAACCAAAACCAACCAATCGAATTGATAATAGCTAAAAATATAAATGGGCATGATAATCGATAGCAATACTTTAATAACAGAGTGCGCCATCAAGCGGGTTTTTAAGGTAGGGATAAAAGCATATCGCTTTGCTCTTCTGCGCGACTTTTTTGGCTTAGCTTTATTAGCATTCGTCATTTTATAACTTCCAGTTATTCGTTAAACAAGCTTAGAACATAAGCCTGATAATCGGTTTCCATTTCTTCCATTTTTGCCATAAGAAAAGCAATGGACTCATCTGGTGCTGTTTTTTTCGAAGCTGAATTTTTTTCAATGGTCAGCATTTCATTATAAATAGGGGTGATTATATCAATTGCCTGCTGGCTGGGTTTGCGTCTTACCGATAAATACCCTGCTAATTTGCCATTATCGTCGAAGTCTGAAGTAACGTTTGCCAATACCCAATAATAACGGCCATCGCGGCATAAGTTTTTAACAAAGCCAAAAACTCACTCCCCGACTCAATGGTATTCCATAACAAGCGATAAACACCTCTGGGCATATCGTGATGGCGAATAATGTTTTGCTGCACCCCCAAGAGCTCGGATTCTGCATAACCACTGATTTCCATGAACACTCGATTAGCGTAAGTTATGCGCCCGGAAGTATCGGTTTTGCTGACGATAAACTCCTCGTCATCAAGCTTAATTTCTTGGGAAGAATGAATACTCATACTTTTTCCTTAAAAATTATTTTATCAATAAATTATAGACCGAGAACACCAGAGTGCAAATTTGCTTATCCTATTTACTTGATTATAAATACTTAAAAATGCAGCCATTAAAAGGCAACGTATAGAATTTACTCACTCATGAATCATGATTGGCGAGAATTCACCTTGGTTACTTACAACATATCCGTAATAGTCTCGGCAATAAAAATAATGAAGTAGGCACTGTAATGAAAAACTCGATGGTTAGCAGCGTAACCAATGATGCAATGAGTGATTGTGACGCAACCGCACTGGCTGAACGTATCTCAAACAAAGATGTTAGCCCACAAGAAGTATTAGAAGCTGCTATTGCCAGAGCTGAGAAACTAGAGCCTCAACTCAATGCCATTGCGACAAAATCTTTTGACCTAGCTCGCCTGCAAACTAAAAATCATTTAGCTAATAATGTTGATCATTATAACCACAATAACCCAACTAAAGGGGCATTTGCTGGCGTTCCGACCTTTGTAAAAGATAATACCCATGTGCAAGGGCTGCCTACTTTATTTGGCAGTCGTGCTGTTCCCAACAGAGCTGCCAAGTGGAACGCTAAATTTACCAAGCAAATGCTATCAACAGGGCTAACAATTTTGGGCAAAAGCACCATGCCCGAGTTTGGCATCATGCCTGTTACCGAATCATTGGCTCAAGGAGCAACTTGCAACCCATGGAACATTCACCATTCTAGCGGTGGTTCTTCTGGTGGTGCTGCGGCCCTTGTAGCCGCTGGTATTGTACCGATTGCCCACGGCAACGATGGTGGAGGCTCTATTCGCATTCCTGCTGCTTGTTGCGGTTTGGTTGGTTTAAAACCGACTCGTAACCGAGTAGCTAACATGCAGGGAACTGGAAGACTGCCAATTAATGTCGGCCACGAAGGTGTTCTTACGCGCAGCGTTAGAGATACAGCACTGTTTATGGCAGAAGCCGAAAAGTACTTTCATAATCCAAAATTAGCGGCCCTAGGCCATATTCAACAGCCAGGCAAAAAACGTTTAAGAATCGGATTTATTGCGGGAGCCATTAACGGTATTAAAATCCACCACGATGTAACCCGCACACTTTTTGAAACCAGCCTGTTATGCGAAAGCTTAGGGCATCATGTTGAAGAAGTTGCCTTCCCATTTGAAGATCAAATTGCCGATGACTTCATGGCTTACTACTCCATGTTATTTTTTTCGCTGCACCGTTTTGGTAAATCATTAATTAGCCCTGACTTTGATAACTCGAAAGTAGAGAAACTCTGCGCGCATCTCAGCAATAGCTTTACCGGCAATTTGCTAAAACTGCCTTTTGTTATTAAACGCTTAAAACAAACATCTTTAATCACCCGAGAGCTGTATAAACATTACGACGTACTGCTCTGTCCTACGCTTGCCACCCCAGCACCCAAAAACAACTTTATCTGCAATCAAGCCCTGCCTGCTAACGCTATTGTTAGAAGCATGACAGAGTTTGCCCCCTTCGCGGCACTACAAAACATCACCGGCGAACCGGCAATTTCACTTCCTATGGGAAGTACGCATGATGATTTAAATACAACCGCGGGTTTACCAATTGGCATGCAATTTTCAGCAGGTTATGGTGAGGATAAAACGTTGTTGGAGTTGGCCTATGAATTGGAAGAAGCCCAAAATTGGCAGCATATACACCAACTAGTAGCGGCTAAACAGCAGTAATAATACGCTCTTTAAATGCCCCAGTATGTTGTTAACAAAACAAACATACTGGGTAATGCAGTTTGACCTTATTTCTCAAATAAGCCTTTAACGGGCAGCAAATCTTCGTATTCAGCTTGAGTTTTCATCGCTTTTGCTTGGAACGTTTTCATCATATCGTTCGGACGAAACATCCCCGCTTGCCAAGTCGCCATGTATTTCAAGCTGTCTTCTACCGAGTGATCACGGCTATAATTCAGCATCTCTTTGCAACCGGTAACCGCTAAAGGGGAATTCGTAGCGATTTGTGCGGCAATTTCCATAACCCCTGCAAGCATGCTTTGTTGATCGTCAAATACTTGATTTACAAGGCCAAACTGATGAGCTTCTTGTGCGCTAAATTTACGCCCAGTAAAGGCTAGCTCTTTTACGATACCCGCAGGAATTAGCTTAGGCAGGCGCTGCAATGTACCGACATCGGCGGTCATACCCAGCTCAGTTTCTTTAATCGTGAAATAGGCGTCGGCGGTGCAATAACGGCTATCTGCCACGCACGCAAGATCGAGAGCCCCACCAATACAGCCACCTTGAATGGCGGTTAATACAGGTAAACGAATTTCTTCTAACGACGTTAGCGTGGCCTGCAGCTGCAGCACCAAACGACGTAAACCTTCGGCCATGCGTGAAGGATCTTTTGATTGAGGCATGCTCGAGCTGTCACTAAAAACCGCTAAATCCATACCCGCAGAAAAATGTTTACCCGTGGAAGAAATAACAATAACACGAGCATCAGTTTTGCTTTCAATATCAAACATGCATTGCGGTAACTCTAGCCAAAAGGCTTTGTTCATAGAGTTCATCGCTTCTGGACGAGCGAATTGAACGTGTGCAATCTTGTTTTCTAGCGTTACGTTAAAACTGTTGTAAGCCGGTAAACTGTTGGTAGACGTTAAAGAAGTAGATGTGGTCATAAGGGCAATCTCTAAATAAATAACACCTTAAATATACACTGTAAATATAATGCAGGATACTTACCGCGGGCAATTTAAGGTAGATTTTTAGTTAGGCAAAAGTAACAGAGTCGCTTAATGGTGCTCTATCGGTTCTCGCTTTGTTTGCTTTCACTTCTTCGTCGGCATAACCAAACGACATTCCAAATAAAATACCGCGTTCTTCTGGTAGGTCAAACATGTCACGAATTGGGTCTGGGAACTGACCTAAAGCACCCTGCATGCAGCTTGAAATACCTTTTTCTTGCAACAATAACGTTAATGTTTGCGCATAAATGCCAATATCAACCGCACCCATAATATCGAGGTATTTATCTAGCGTAAAAATTGCCACATGAGGTGCGTCAAAGAATGCCCAATTACGCAACATCGCCATTTGGCGTTTTTGTTTTTCTTCACGGCCAATATCCATCGCGGTATATAAAGCATTAGCAGAGCCAAACTGACGGTCTCTGTGCTCACCGGTGTACGCCACGTTCCAGTTAAAATCTGGATTAGGTGTTTGCTGCTGCATAACGGTTTGAATAAGCTTATTTTTTAAAGCATCTTTTTGCTTGCCAGATACCACCAAGACTTTCCAAGGCTGAACATTACAATTGGACGGTGATTGTTGAGCGGTGGTAAAAATCTCTTCTAATACAGCTTGCTCAACCGGTTCTTTTTTAAATCCGCGACAAGAAACCCGTGCTTCAACAGCTTGGCTAACACTCATATTAAGTACCTTTTTTATCTAATAATTATTGTGAAATTATTTTATCTGAGTATGGGTATAAAAAGAACGCATTAGAGTATAAATAGGATGAATTCTATTTATCTCAACTCATTCATTTCTTTTATCTTTAAAGCAAGTATTACTCGGTTTTACGTTTGAAGTCTTTACCTAACTGTACAAAAGCCCTACGCTATTGTTCTTATTTATCTATCCAGTGTTACCACTTTATCGGAGTATTAATGGAAAACATCGACCTAAGTAATATCGATTTATTAAAGATTTTTGAACAAACTCAAGGAATCCTGGTTGAGTATTCATTCAAGTTCCTTGCTGCCATCGCTATTTTTATTATTGGCCGTATTGTTGCCAAAACAATTGCTAAAGGCATCGCAAAAGCGTTAAAGCTAAGACAAGTTGACGACACGGTGTCTAACTTTATTCACAACTTAGCTTATGGTGCTCTTTTTGTTGTTGTTGTTATTTCAGCGCTAAGCCAGCTAGGTGTTCAAACAGCGTCGTTTATAACCATTATTGGTGCCGCTGGTTTGGCAGTAGGCTTAGCGTTACAAGGTTCGCTCTCTAACTTTGCCTCTGGCGTACTGATGATCATTTTCCGCCCATTTAAATTAGGCGACTATGTTGAAGCTGGCGGTAAAGCAGGTACTGTCGAAGATATTCAAATCTTTGCCACCCAGCTAAAAACTCCAGACAACAAGGTAGTGATCATCCCCAACTCTTCTATTATGGATGGCAGCATTGTTAATTACTCGCGCAAGGCAACACGCCGTGTTGATCTTAAAATTGGCGTAAGCTACGACGCTTACCTACCCGATGTGAAAGAGTTATTAACCAAAACCGTACAAGCTAACGAAAAAGTTTTACATGATGAAGGCTATAAAATTGCAGTGTTAGAACTGGCAGATTCTTCGGTTAACTTTGTTATTCGTGTTTGGGCCAAAACCCCAGAGTATTGGGATGTTTACTTTGAACTAACCGAAAATATTAAACTGGCGCTTGATGAAAACAACATTGGTATTCCATACCCACAAATGGATGTTCACATGCAAAAATAAACCAGCCAGCGTGTTATTTTTTAGCAACCATAAAAAGACCTGCTTAATAGCAGGTCTTTTTATGTTTAGATTTTACACCTTATGATGGGTATTTCGCTCTACGATGCCCATCATTTTATAGGTTAAAACCGCGGCAGAGAATTCATAACAATGAAAACCCTCAATGGGTGCAAACTCGTTCACATCAAAACCGATGATGTTGCGCTGCTTAGCCACACATTCAAACAACGCTAATGTTTGATACCACGCCAAACCACCCGGAACCGGTGTGCCCGTTGATGGGAACACAGAAGGGTCCATACCATCGATATCTAAGGTAAAGAATACATTTTTAGGAAAATCGGCTGGCAGCTCAAAACTGCACACGTTATTAGGTACCAACTCTTCTGCATCTAGGTGATACACACCATGCTTTTTGCGCGTTTCAACTTCTTCTTGGCAAAAGGCACGAATACCTAGTTGAAATAACGGAATCCCTTCATCCACCACGCGTTTCATAACAGACGCATGGCTGTATGGGTTGCCTTCGTAGGCTTCACGAAGATCAGCATGAGCATCAATTTGCACTACGCCAAAATCTGTTACACCAGCGGCCAGCAAACCCTTAATAATGCCATAAGTAATAGTGTGTTCTCCGCCTAAGCCAATCGGAAAACCACCCGCTTCCACGATTGCCTGAGTATCGCGAGCAATATTATTCACAATCGTTTCTGCGTCCCCTGTCATATCGACGGGCGGGTGAGTATAAATACCTTGGTCGCTTGGGGTGCTTTTACCGTCCCAAGTTTCTAGTTGCCAAGACGCTTCTAAAATTTTTGCTGGGCCTAAGCCCGTACCCCCACCATAAGAAACTGATTCTTCATACGGAATTGGCAAAATATGAAAACGCGCATCTTCTTTTTTAGGGTGCTTAAATTCAGAGCCTAAAAAAATGGGATAGCCAGGAGCGGCTAATTGATCAAATTCGTCCATCGTGTTTCTCTTAAATTAATGACGACATACTTTAGATAATAAACAATCGAATAGGCTCGTTGTGTATTATTATGATTTTGAATAACCGGACCAAATATCAGTATTAACCGACGCCTTATTGCTTAGCTTATCGTTATTGAGAGTATCTGCTTTCTTTTTAGCTTTCTTCTTACCGGTACCTGCAGGTTTTGCCATTGGCTTTACTATGGCCACGTCTTCTATAAGGCTTTCATCCACTTCAAAGCCTTTAACTTGCTCACGCTCTAAGCGAATTTTGTTCTTTTTCTCGATCACTTTAAAGTGATGAGAGTCTTCATAATCGATCAGCGATAACGCTAAACCTACCTCTCCCGCACGACCACTACGACCTATACGATGCATGTAGTCAGACGGACTTCTGGGCAGATCAAAATTAATAACAACAGGAAGCTTTTCAATATCCAAACCACGAGCAGCAATATCCGTCGCAATTAACACATCAATTTCACCCGATTTAAACGACTCTAAAACACGGCTACGAGCGCCCTGCCCTTTATCACCATGAAAGACTTCTGCAGTAATATCACGCTTTAATAGTTTATACGCTAAGTGCTCACAGCCATTTTTTGAGTTCACAAAAATCAACACCTGTCGCCAATCATTTTGTTTAATAAGGTGAGCTAACACAGAGGTTTTTTCACCTTTGTTAACATCAAAAACTCGCTGCACTAAAGTACTCGCATCAACGCTTTGAACTTGAATCTCCACAGGATCATTAAGCAACTGCGTGGTTAAGGTTTGCACTTGTTCGGGAAAAGTTGCAGAAAACAATAAGGTTTGCTTTTGCTTAGGCATTAAAGCTAATAATTCAGTTAACTCTTCGGTAAAGCCCAAGCTCAACATGCGGTCTGCTTCGTCTAGCACCAAGGTTTTAACTTGATCTAACTTCACCGCATTATTAGAAATTAAATCCAATAAACGACCCGGTGTAGCAACCAATATATCGCTACCACCGCGTAACGATTTCATTTGAGTATTAACCGAAACACCGCCAAACACCGCCACCGTTTTAATCGCGCCGTTAAAGTGCACCGCATAAGAGCGCACACTGTCGGCAACTTGCTTAGCCAATTCACGAGTCGGCACTAAAATTAGGCTCGACACACGATTACCATCGCCACCTTTATTTCTTACTGAAGACTGATCTGCTATTTGCTGTGCTATCTGCTGCAACATAGGCAAAGCAAACGTTGCGGTTTTACCCGAACCAGTATTTGCACCCGCAATAAGATCACGCCCCGCTAAAATATTCGGAATCGCTTGCGCTTGAATCAAGGTGGGCTGTTGATATTCAAGTTCTGTTAGTCGCGCTAATAAGGGGGCGATTAAACCAAGGTCTTGAAAGCGGGTATTCGATGTATCAGGTGTCATTAATATAAAGGCTCAAAGCAAAGATCGTTAACCTGCATTTTAGCGTATTTGTGTGGTTATTGCTCAGTAATCAGTCGCAGTAAAACAACTAGCAATAACGCATCAAGGTGGAACGCTGTTTTCAATAATTGCATAGAATAAATCGTGTAACATAGAGAACTATATCCCGTACTATCCACACAATAATATATTAACGATATGCAATTATGAGTTTTACAGAACATTTGATTATTGGTGGTGGCATCAGCGGCTGCACTATGGCAAAACACCTGAGTAAATATCAGCGGGATTTTAAGTTGCTTGAAGCACAATCTAATTTGGGTGGACGCATTCAAAGTACCGAGCAAGGCTTAGATTTAGGCCCAACTTGGTATTGGCCCCATCAGCACGGTGTTAAAACCTTATTAAATGAACTGCAACTGAGTTCCTTTGATCAATATACCCAAGGGGATTATGTTTACCAGCAAGCGGCGAATGCTGCTATTAACCGTGGTCGCGATCAGCAAGGCATGCTCTCTCATCGAGTTTCTGGTGGTATGGGTGCGATCATTGATGCTTTAACAAAGACATTTCCTGCAGAGAATATTTTATTAAACTCCCCAGTGGTTAATATCTCTAAACAAAACGATCTGTGGCACGTAAATCTAATAACCGGTGAAACCCTAACGTGCGAAAAGTTATGGCTCGCTTTGCCACCGCGTAAAGTGGCATCACTATTAAAAGAATCATCAGTCAGCCCTGCTCTACTTGCTCACCTCCAAAGTCAACAAACATGGATGTCGGCACAAGCCAAATTTGTAGCTGTTTATGATAAAGCATTTTGGCGCGAAGCCGGTTTATCTGGACAAGGATTTAGCCGAGTCGGCCCTATGGTAGAAATCAATGATGCTAGCGGCTTTAATGCTAATAGCAGCCCAGCTGCGTTATTTGGCTTTATCGGCGTTCCTGCTACTCATAGGCAATTAATAGATGAGCAGCAAATGATCAACGCCTGCGTCGAGCAATTAGGAAAACTGTTTGGTGAGGCCGCTTTAAACCCAATTAGCACCCATTATATCGATTGGGCCGCTAATGAATTTATTGCCAGCCCCGCCGATATAGCCGAGCCATCACAGCACGCACATTTTGATCTGGCACGCTTTAAAGCAGAATTAAACCGTTTGAATTTGGGTTTAATCGGTTCAGAATTTTCTCAAACCGAACCGGGTTATATCGCCGGCGCTATTGACCATGTGAATAATCATTCAAAAAGTCTATAAAATGCTCAGTGCCGCCACATAACTATTTCAAAAGCCTGCGGTTATTTGCATAAAAACAGATGGCTTAATTTTTTCGGTATAAAAATACTGGCTATCCTGATTATTAGAGAGATTCTTTATTCCGAACGTTGCTTTGGTATGGGCATACACATCATAAAGAAGTGTTAGATTTGCTAATGCTCTAAAGCCCTGCTTATAAGAGTTTTGAGATTGCAATAAGCGTGTTTCATTACGACCCATAAAATAAACATTTGAGGCTAACTTCCACGCAGATCCTAGCTGCCAAGACATATTCGCACCACCATACCACTGAGGACTGGCCTTACTGTTTTCATTTTCATAAGCGATAGGCTTTTTAATAGATTCAATTTGATCAATAACCTGAGTCTGCTGAAAGGTTACAAAAGCATTAAAATCCCACTGATCGCTCAGATAATGCCAATCTAAGGTAGCACCTATTTGCTCGGCCTTGGTGGGTACTTTTTCAAGAAACTTTTCAGTCGTTCTTATATTATTCACCACATTACTGGCTGGGCTTTCAAGAGAGTTGCTATAGCCATCTAGGCGAGTAAAAAAAACTTCGACATCTAAGGTATTATAAAAAGACAGCTGCTCTCTCCAGCCTAATTCTAATGTATTAAAAGTCACTAAACCGACGTCTTTATCACCTTTGAAAATATAACGATCAATTATTGGGCTATTGGGATCAAGCTGTACTTGTAAATCCAAATCAAAAAAACTGTTATACATAAATGAGCTGCGGTTAGCTCGCTGAATACCTGCTCTCGCAAGAGATGAATGACCAATTTTTTGCGCAAAGCCTAATTCATAGGATAAGTATTTTTCTTGCGGAAAGCTGTATTGGTCTAGGCTAGCAGAAGCCGTTAGCTTGAAATCTTTCGTTGAGTTGAACTCACTACGGGTGTAAAAAGCAGCATTATGCAAGGTTCGCTGTCCCTGAACTAATTCGGAGTCGTATTGCATTTGGTCATAACGAATACCCGGGCGAATAAACCACTGAGCACCTTTAAATTCATGCTCAACTAAACTCTGAGTCGTAACATAATCATACTCTAACTCATCAAAACCAATGGTTTCTTGCTTTCCTTTATGGCGGCTAAGGCGGACATTCCAATCAAAAGCATTTAATTTTATATTCAGCGCATGACTACTGGCTTTATTGGTCGTAATCGGGGTACTTAACGAACTGATATAGGCTTTTTGTACTTCAGATTGTTGGTAGTAAGCGGTTATATCATACGATACCAATCTTTCTGGCTCGTTATATACCGATAGGCTCATGGCTTTATTAGATTGCGCTCGCTCAGGGTTAGGATAAGCAGCAAGCCCACGGGATGGTTTTAATTCTTGTAAGGATTGATATTCGTTAGCGCCTACGTTGTAGTAAGTCGTTTCATAACGATCTTTGGTCAAAGATACACCGCTTGCACGCCAAGCAAATAACGAATTTTTACCCGATACACCAACATGGGCTTTTTGGTAACCATAATCACCTAATGACGCGGTGATTTTTGTTTCGGTTTTATCTGAATCTGGGCGTTTAGTTTTAATGTGAATAACACCTAACGCAGCATTTGGGCCGTACATAGAAGAAACCGCCCCACGTACCACTTCAATTTTATCTACATCATCTATTGAAATGGGCAATGTTTCCCAAAATACACCACCTTGAAAATAATCAAATATAGGTCGCTCATCGATCATTAATAATACGCTGCGGCTATTATTTTCACTTAAAAACTCGTTTCTTGGTGCGTTCTCAAAACCACGAATACTCACATCAAACTGACCATTCACTTGCTCTCTAACGATAACACCAGGTACCAGCCTTAGCGCCTCAGCAATACTGGTAACACCTTGGTCTTTTATTTGAGCGGCTGTTAATACCGATACCGAAGCAGGAGAATTAAAGCGTTTGACTAAGTTTTTAGATGACGAAGTTTCAATATCTTTTGAATCAATTAAAGTTTGATAACTAGCATAAGAATGATGCACAGTAGCTGCAAAGGGAATTAGAATAACCGCAATCAAAGAATTATATTTCATTGCGCATCATCCTGCATAATTGAGGCTTGCATTGAATAGCGTTGAATAATTGCATCCAGTTTATCGGTTTCTTTTAAATGTTTAATTTGATCGAATAACTGCTGAATTTCGCCCATGCAATGGTTGTTCTTAGCCACCATGACATGAATACTGTCAGAAGATAAGTTAAGTGGCTGGTTCTCGATCTGATCATTTAAACCCAGTTTTTGTATATAACGCGCACCTGCTTCACGGTATGAGAAGGCATAATCTACACGGCCATATTGAAGCATTTTAAATACCGACGCTAACGAAACAGCCTCGTCTACAACCAACTTTTCTAATACAAATTCATCCAATGCTTGTGTAAAGCTGGTTCCCAGAAGTTTAACCCCTCTAAGTTCTTTCAAATCATCTATTTTATTAATAGAAAGCTGGGAATCACGACGTGTAAAAACGCTCAGATGAGCTTGAGAAACCGGTATTGAAAACACAAAATGCTTTTCTGTTTGGTAGGTTTTGGTGGCTCCCGCAATGATATCTAACTGGCCAAATTTGAGCGCTAGCAGCTGTCTTTTCCAAGGCATACTGTTTTTCGCCGCCAAAGATAAACCCGATTCAGCTGCGGCTGCATTAACAGCATCGCTAGCGATGCCCTTAGTGTGTTGTGCTTCACGAAAAAAAAATGGGTACCAATCATCGGCGCCGTTATAACTTAAATAGGCACACGACTCGGTTTCTGCATGTGCTGAGTTTAAAGACAACAAGCTAACAAACAATAGAAAAGCTTTTGGTATTTTATTGAATGTAAACATTTGGCCACCGCTGTCGAAAACTCACCAGTAATTAATCGTTATTTTATTATTGTTACTACCACACTAGTTTAGGTGAGTCTCGCTGAAATCGCCAATACAAAAATATCTAATCTCTTGACCATTTAATTTGAAATTCGATTTCTTCTTCGCTGTCACTGCGCTCATGTTCAATATTATATTTGGCTCTTACAGGCACATAGATTCTTTCGTTGGCGATCTGAATTTCAAATTTATCGCCGCACTCTAGAGCATCGGCTAAACGACGAAGTTTAGCCACAAACTCTTGGGTGGAATAATCTATTTCAATATCACGTTCTTCTTTCATAATATGCTCTACTTTTAATAACTTTTAACTGTTCTTTTCATGATAAACGCTGTTTAAAATCTTGGTAGCCAAACTGCTTAACCACAGTCACTTTATCAGTCTCAGAGTTCCATAAGGCTAAGGACGGTAAGCCAATGCCGTTAAAGGTGGATGTTTTCACCATGGTATAATGGCTCATGTCATCAAACATTAAACGTTGGCCAATTTCTAATGGTTGATCAAAACTGTAATCCCCCATTACGTCACCGGCTAAACAGGTTTGGCCGCCTAAACGATAGCTGTATTTCTTCTCGTCTTTTTCTCCTGCACTGCCAAAACCGATTGAGCTAAAATCTAATATTTCAGCACGATACGGCATTTCTAGGGTATCCGGCATGTGGCACGTTGCGCTGGTATCCAAAATGGCGAGGTCCATTTGGTTATAGCCCAAATCCAACACTTCACTGACCAAGACGCCGGTATGAATGGCAATGGCTTCACCGGGTTCCATATATACCTGTACGTTGTATTTTTGTTGAAATGCTTTAATACGCTCAATTAATTTATCAACGTTATAATCGGGATGCGTTATATGGTGGCCACCACCAAAATTCACCCACTGCATTTTGTGCAGGTATTCGCCAAACTTTTCTTCAACGGCGTTCAGTGTTCGATCTAATGGTTCAAATAGTTGTTCGCATAAAGTATGGAAATGCAGCCCATTAATTCCTGCGGCCACTAAAGCGTCGGGGGTTGGTGCATTTTCCATAAAGGTATTAAAGGGGATGCCTAAGCGTGAACCCGCCGCGCAAGGGTCGTATATTTCAACCGCGCCTTCTGAGTGCATCGGGTTGATGCGTAAACCAAAGTCGATAACCTCGCCTTTTTCTGCGCGTTCTTTTATCGCTTGTTGAATCAGTGGTTGAAAACGATTCCACTGGTTGAACGAGTTAAAGACGATATGATCGCTAAAGGTGAGTAGTTCTTTTAAATCAGGCTCGGTGAACGCCGCAGAAAAAACGTGTATTTCTTTATGCGCTTCTGGTGTATTTGGAGCACCTTTTTTATTACCGCCAAATTCTTCATAAGCCAGTAAGGCTTCATGCAAACCGCTAGAGCATGTACCCGATAAATATTGGGTAATCAGTGGCGCAAGGCTGAACATTGAGAATGCCTTTAATGCCAATAATACTTTGGCACCGGATTCTTGTTGCACACGATTTAAGATTTTAAGATTGTTTTCAACCGCCACCTCATCCACCACAAAGCAAGGACTAGGTACGCGAGTCGGATCAAAGTTGAAAAATGTTTTGCTGTTAATATTCAAAGTAAACTCACTTACAGCTAGATTAAAAACGCCGTAATTCAAAAGTTATGTTGCTCAATATGAGGTATCGCCCTTTACAGCACGCTGTAAGCTTGGCTGCGGTTGGGTCGCTGTAGGCATTCGCGCCGCTTCGCTCCATCCCGCAGAAACCCTTAAGTGCGACACACTCATATTTCACTACATATATTGTTCCAGGTGAATAACCATCTAAAACAAATGAATGACGGCTTAGCGGCGTATGAAGGTGCAGCATCTGTAGATCGATATTGGGGATAACGTTCAAGACCATCTAAAAGAGGGATCTTTTAGCTGAGCCTACAGGGACGTATCTACGGCGTGTCGCAGATACGATATCCCCAATGTCGATCGCAAGCAGATGCGATGTTGCCTAAATCAAATCAAAGCCAGGCTCTTCAATCACTTGGAACGGTAGGCCGTATTTATTCATATCGTCCATGAATGGATCTGGATCCATCTGCTCGATATTGAATACACCCGCTTCCATCCACTTGCCTTCAACCATCATCTTCGCGCCAATCATTGCGGGCACACCCGTAGTATACGAAATCGCCTGCGACTGAACTTCTTTATAACAATCTTGGTGATCTTTAATGTTGTAAACGTAAACCGTTTTCTCTTTACCGTCTTTAATACCGCGAACCACACAACCAATACAGGTCTTACCGTGGGTGCGTGGGCCCAAAGTAGAAGGGTCAGGTAATAGCGCCTTCAACAACTGGATCGGTACAATCTGCTGGCCATTAAAATCAATCGGCTCGATTCCCGTCATGCCCACGTTTTGTAAAACTTCCAAATGCTTCAAATAGCTTTCGCCAAAACTCATCCAAAACTGCGCGCGCTTAAGCGTGGGGAAGTGTTTAGTTAACGATTCCAACTCTTCGTGGTACATACGGTAAATATTGAAATCACCAACACCGTCTGGGCAAGTAAATTCTTGCTTAGTCGACATAGCAGGGGTTTCAACAAACTCACCGTTTTCCCAGTGACGACACTCTGCAGTCACTTCACGAATGTTAATCTCAGGGTTAAAGTTTGTCGCAAACGGATAGCCATGGTCGCCGCCGTTGACATCAATGATATCCAAATACTGAATCTCATCAAAATAATGCTTCGCCGCATACGCAGTAAACATATTGGTCGCGCCCGGATCAAAGCCAGAACCTAACAGAGCCATCAAACCTGCTTTCTGAAACTTCTCTTGATACGCCCACTGCCAGTGATACTCAAATTTAGCGGTATCTAAAGGCTCGTAGTTGGCCGTGTCCATATAATGAACGCCCGCTTCTAAACACGCATCCATGATAGTTAAATCTTGGTACGGCAGCGCCACGTTAATCACCATAAATGGCTTTTCAGCTTTCAATAAAGCCACTAATTCAGGCACGTTATCCGCATCAACTTGGGCCGTGCTAATGTCACGGTTTTGCATCTCTTTAATCTGCTGCGCTATCGCAATACATTTAGACTCTGTACGACTGGCTAATACAATTTCAGAAAACACTTCAGGTAACTGCGCACACTTATGTGCCACAACTTGGCCAACACCGCCAGCACCGATAATCATTACTTTTTTCATCATTCTTTCCTTTCTACTCATCACGCTCGTAATAGGTGTAACCTTGCATGCTAGCGCTGAAGGTTTTTAACATTTGCTGGCGATCACGCGCGGTAATTCGCCCTTCTTTAACCGCACGCTCTGCGGTATTGCGGTAACGTAACGCCATCTCTTTTGGCTCATATTCAACGTAACTTAAAACATCGGCAATGGTATCGCCGTGAATTTCTTTGACAAAATCAAAGGTCGAATCTTCGTTTAAACGCACACTCACCACATTGGTATCACCAAATAAATTATGCAAATCGCCTAATGTTTCTTGGTATGCACCCACTAAGAATACCCCTAAGTAATATTCTTCATCATCTTTTAACTCATGCAGCGGCAATGTTTTTGACACATCGTGTTCGCCAATAAATTTATCTATTTTGCCATCACAATCACAAGTGATATCCGCAAGAATCGCATTACGCTTTGGTTCTTCATCTAACCGATGAATCGGCATAATAGGAAACAGCTGATCAATCGCCCAAATATCGGGCAACGATTGGAACAAACTAAAGTTACCGTAATAAATATCCGCTAAAGAATCTTTTAGACCTTCTAGTGCCACAGGAATTCTTTCAAGCGTATCTAACGTATTATTAATTTGCTGCAAAATTTCTAAAAATAAATTTTCGGCCTCCGAACGTGTTCGCAAATCTACTTGCCCACGTTTAAATAACTCACGAATCTCATCACGATAGAAATGCGCATCGTTGAAATGCTCCTGAATTCTATGAGAGTCTTCTTCTTTTAATGTCGTTAGTACATCACGCATATTCTGTAATAACTGATGATCATCGTCGCCCACCTTGGGTAACTCGATCGGCTCAAATTTTGTTACATCAAGAATGTTAAATAACAAAATAGACGAATAAGCCACGGTTGCGCGACCCGATTCAGTCACAATGGTTGGGTGCGCTAAATCATATTCATCTAGCGTATTCTTTAACGTATCTACAATATCTTCACAGTATTCTTCTAGCGTGTAGTTACGGCTTTGCGAATCGTTCGATTGCGCACCGGTATAATCTACCGCTAAACCGCCACCAAAATCGATATGACTCAATGCTGCGCCTTCTGCACTTAAATCCGCATAGTAGCGACACGCTTCTACCACACCACCACGGATCTCACGAATGTTAGGAATCTGCGAGCCAAGGTGACAATGCAACAACTGCAAGCAATGCAGCATTTCTTCTTCTTTCAACCGATCCACCAGCTGGATAAGCTGAGTTGTAGAAAGACCAAACACACTGCGGTCGCCGGAGGTTGAGTTCCAATGACCACTGACTTTAGCAGTCATTTTCACCCGCACACCAATCAAAGGCTCTATATTAAGCTCTTTGCTGCGCTCGATAATAATTGGCAGTTCAGCGGGTGTTTCAATGACAAAAAAGCATTTAAACCCTAGCTTTACTGCCTGCAAACCCAGGTCAATAAACTCCTGATCTTTGTAACCATTACAGATAATTAAACTGCCAGGCTCGGTAAGTGTCGATAATGCCGCGATCATCTCTGGCTTACTACCCACCTCTAACCCGTGGTTAAAGCGCGCACCAAATGCGGCAATTTCTTCAACTACTTGTGCCTGCTGATTCACCTTAATAGGATATACACCACGATACGGCGCTTGGTATTCCAGTTTTTCTATCGCTTCGCTAAACGCGTTATTTAATCGATAAATTTGTGCATCTAATATATTTTCAATACGCAACAACACTGGCATTTGCAAATCGCGCTCGCTCATACCGTTGACAATATCCATTAGTGGAACTTGGGTATTTAACGTCTTCGCCGTTACTAGGCCTTGCTCAGAAAGGCCAAAATAATCATTTCCCCAGCGATCAATGCCGTATAAATCAGCAGATTGCTGAGCACTCCAAAAAGCGTCAGAGGGTTTAAAATTCAAGAGGGAACTCCAGCAAGAATAGTAATGTGCATGTATTTTTTGCTTCATTTAAAATGAGGCGCGATTCTGCCTAAGTTAAAGACTAATGGCTATGCCTATTAGCCTTTAAAGCAAATTTATAACAATATGATGGTGCCTAATCCTAAGAAAATAGCGAAGCCAATCACATCGGTTACCGTGGTTAATACCACCGCTGAAGCAACCGCAGGATCCACATTCATTTTCTCTAAAATAAAAGGAATGTATGTGCCAGAGGCTGCAGCTGCAAAACTGTTAATAACTATAGCGCATAAAATGATCAACCCTATGTTAATAGAGTTAAACCAATAAGCCACAACCAGCGCTACTAGGGCTCCTATCAAAAAACCATTTAATATCGCAATCTTCATTTCTTTGCGATATAACAAGCGAATATTCGCACTGGTAATGTGCTTTAACGCTAAACCGCGAACCGTTACAGCCAGAGTTTGGCTACCGGCAATACCCCCCATACTTGCCACAACGGGCATCAGTATTGCCAAGGCCACCACTTGCTGCAAAGCCACTTCAAAAAAGCCAATAACCCAAGAAGCTAAGAACGCAGTACCTAAATTAATACAAAGCCATAAACCACGACCTCGCATAGCAACACTCACTGGGCCAAACAAGTCTTCATCCGGCACAGGAGCTTCGCTAACCGAATTACTGGCAAACTTTTCTTGCACTTCATGCAAAATAACCGAGATCGAAATTGCAGCGGTTAATTTTCCATCTTCAATAACAGGCAAATAATCCATACCGTCTTCAAACTGGCAGTTAGTTGCTACGTCACTTAAATAATCGAGGTCTTCAACACCCTGAATCGGCCGCGCCACCGAATCAATCAATTCATTCTCATCGTTATTAAACAAGGCAGAAATCGGAACATACCCTAATAAATTACGATCATTGTCCACCATAAAAACGGCCGAGATAAAATCTTTTCTTTTTAGCCTATCAATAACCGAGGCAATCGATATTCCTTTGCGAACGCGCAGTATATTTCTTTGTGCGAATCGCCCTACTTGATCATCAGAATAAGACAGTGCTTGTTGAAATTCTAACGACACCTGTTCGTCTTGGTCCAACATAATGGCATCGAGCATCGATTTGGGCAGTATCTCAGCGAGGGATAAAACCTCACGATAAACCGCCACTTTTTGCAGCTTGATTTGCTCATCAGATGATAACGAACGCAGCAAATTACGGCTGGTCTCTAATTGTAAATAACCAATCAGCGACCACCAATCTTCGGCATCAATACAAGGCCAAATACTTAGACGCTGCTCGGCTGGTAAAGATTCTATCAACTGAACTTGTTGGAAAATGGTTAGGTTTTTAACTTCTTCAAAGTAATCCTCAGAATTTTTACTCAGCAGTACTTTACTAACCAGTTCTTCCATTTTTTCATCAGACAGAACTTCATCAACCGTCATTGTATTATCCTTCAGCTACATCAGAAATTATAAATGTTTGAGACGGGTCCACCAAAAAATCGGAACCCATACCTTCTCGGCCCAATAGCATGAGATAACTCATATCAGCACGGTTAGACAAGGTAATTTCAATTTCCTTTTCAACGCTGCTCATCACCATTTTGGTTTTAATAATTAAGCGCTGATCAACCGCACCATTTGACGACTTTATTCGACGCACGTCACTTATCGGTGCCCAGCAGCGGGTTTTAACTTCCACATCATAAATATCTGGATGCAGGGTAAAAGCCACCCCTAATTTGCCATTACGACGTTCTTTTTTAATGTCGTCTACATGCAAAGAAGATGTTTTAGCACCAGTATCGATTCTGATTTGTAAATCAGAAATGTTTAACTCAGGCAAACTGCAGGTTTCTAGCGAACCAATAATTATTTTGCTCATAACACTTTTGTACTCTTATCTTTACTATTAACTCGGTTATTCACTGTCTAATAAGTTATCAGCCAAATCTTCTATGTTGCCAGCAACTTCATCACTCTCTTTAAAATAAGCAATATGAAACATCGCATCGCCTTCTTGCACTAACGGGATATTTTGTTTGCCAATAACAATACCTTCTCTACCTGCCAGTACCTTGCTTTGTACTTCGCCAAACGAGTCACCGATTTCTGCTAACACTTGGCCTTTGGCAACCTGGTCACCAATTTGCACACGATCACGCACAAAACCGCTGTTATCAGCACGCACCCAAGAACTACTATACGCAATAAATGGAACGATTTTTTTACTAGACGATTTGCGTTTGCGAATCATGCCAAGGTGAGCCAGTACATTAAATACGCCTTTTTCACCTGCACGAATCGACAACTCATCAAAGCGCAACGCTTCGCCTGCTTCGTACAATAATATTTTTACACCATGCTCTACCGCCGACTCGCGCAATGAACCATCACGCAAGTTGGAATTAAGTAGCACTGGCACGCCAAAATGCTCTGCCATTTCCCGCGTTTCAAGATCATCCAAATCGGCACGAATTTGAGGTAAGTTACTGCGATGAATCGCACCAGTATGTAAGTCGATGCCATAATCGCACTTACTAACAATTTCGTTTAAAAATATATGCGCTAAACGACCAGCCAAAGAGCCACGTTTTGAACCAGGAAATACTCGGTTTAAGTCACGACGGTCGGGCATGTAACGACTTTGGTTAAGCACGCCATACACATTAACCATAGGAACAAAAATCAAGGTGCCTTTTGTCAGTTTCAGTGAATTGCGACGAATTAAACGGCGAATAATTTCGACACCGTTTAACTCATCACCATGCACGGCTGCACTGACAAACATAACCGGTCCTTCTTTACGCGCTCGCATCACGTAAACCGGCATTTTAATTTCTGTATCTGTGTATAAGCGCACCACAGGTAGATCAATTTTTTTGCTCTCACCTGGAAGTATCGCGACACCCCCTATGGTTAATTCTTTCATACTAGCCCTCGCCGCGGGTTTTGTTTTTGTGCGGCTTTGCGGTTTTTTCAATGTAATCGTAAATTAAAGCAGCAACGTTTTTACCGGTTGCTTTTTCAATACCTTCTAGGCCAGGTGAGGAGTTGACTTCCATCACTACCGGACCATCTTTAGCGCGTAAAATATCAACGCCACACACACCTAAGCCCATAATTTTTGCAGCGTTAACAGCAGTCGCACGCTCTTTAGGAGTCAGCTTAATGACTTCTGCGGTACCACCACGGTGCAAGTTAGAACGGAACTCACCTTCAGCACCTTGGCGCTTCATTGCGGCAACCACTTTGTCACCTACAACCAAGCAGCGAATATCTGCGCCACCCGCTTCTTTAATAAATTCTTGCACCAAAATGTTTGCGTTAAGGCCCATAAAAGCCTCAATAATGCTTTCTGCCGCTTTATTGGTTTCGGCCAATACCACACCAATACCTTGCGTACCTTCTAATAGCTTTACTACCAAAGGCGCACCACCCACATTCTTGATCAAATCTTTAATGTTATCTGGGCGGTTAGCAAAACCTGTACGAGGTAAACCAACACCTTTACGGGAAAGTAACTGTAAAGAGCGCAATTTATCCCGTGAACGGCTAATAGCAACCGACTCGTTTACTGCAAAGGTACCCATCATCTCAAACTGACGAACAACCGCAGTACCGTAAAAAGTAATCGATGCTCCAATACGTGGAATAACAGCATCATAGTGCGGTAACGCTTCGCCATGGTAACGAACAACAGGGTTATTTGAAGTAATGTCCATGTAGCAATGCAAGGTATCGATCACATCAACTTCGTGGCCTCTCGCCTCAGCTTCTTCTTTTAAGCGGCGGGTTGAGTATAATTTTTTGTTTCTCGATAAAATTGCAATTTTCATCTGTGTATCCTTAGTCTATGTGTTCGGTTTCTGAACTGTCGTCGTTCGCATCATGCCAGTAAGATGTGTACATAGTACTGGTCACTTGTTTTACGGCACCCAAATAAGACTGCCATGTTTTTTCTATCTCAGTTTCGGCAACCTTGTTTCCTTGGCATACCGCAACAAAATCTTTTTCTACATCGTTTTCAGGCTCAATCTCTTCAGTCCACAACTCGCGCAAGTGTCGTCCGTAAGAGGTTAAGATCTCTGCTTGTCTTTTTGTAAAGTAACCACTGCGTGCAAACCCATGTGGGAAATGCATATCATCGTAATAAGGAAACAGCTCTGTCTTATTTAGACCTATTAAATTTTCCATGATAATCACCTTTGCCTACCAGAAGCGCGAGTATGTATTCATAGTATTAACGGGTAAATCAATATATATTTATCGTTAGGATAAGCAGAAATGCTCGCACCTTTTACGCAATAAATTTCGCAAAAATAAGAAGCCAAATGGACAGTGAACTACTTAAAACGTTTTTAGAAGTAAGCCATACAAAGCACTTCGGCAAAGCCGCAGAGAATTTATATCTCACTCAGGCAGCGGTGAGTACGCGTATTCGTCAATTAGAGAGCCAGCTAGGTGTACAGTTATTTACTCGTTTGCGAAACAACATAAGGTTAACTCCTGCTGGTGAAAAGTTACGCCCCTTAGCCAATGCCAACCTCACCTTGGTGCAAAGAATTCGCCAAGAGGTTGCGATTGCTAATAATCAAAATCAGCAAATCTCGATTGGTGCCACGCCAAACCTGTGGGATGCATTTTTGCAACAAGAGTTAAGTAAACTCTTTAGCCAGTTCCCCGGTATTGCTATGCGTGCAGAAGCTCATACAGCCACTACCTTAGCACGGCAATTATTAGAACGCACATTGGACATAGCAATCACTTTTGATGCTCCCAAAATAGACGAAGTAAGTACCGAAGAAATTATTGAAGTACCTATGATTTTGGTGAGTTCTAGCCCTATTGAGAATTGGCAAGAAGCCATGCAAAATCATTACGTAATGGTCGATTGGGGTACCGCTTTTAATGTCCAACATGCACAGCAGTTTGCCGGAGCACCCCCTGCAGTATTGCACACCAATACTGGCCGCATTGCGCTGGATTTTTTATTAACCAATGGGGGGGCAGCGTTTTTACCCGAAAGTTTATTAATGCCTTATGTTGAACTGGGTCAGCTGCATATCGTAACCGACACCCCCAGCATATCGCGCTCGGTATATGCCAGTTACATCACTGAATCCGATCGCCTAGATAGCTTTAAAAAGGTGATCAATGCCATTAAAGGCGAGCAACCTGTTGCTGCAGAATCACTAACACCCAGCGAAGAATAAACTCACAGCCAGCTTTAGCTTTTGCCTGCATTACAAACAAAAAAGGCCGTATTACTGAGTAATACGGCCTTTTGGCTTTTTGCGATCGAGTAATACACCTTAACGATTTTTGATCTATTAAAGCTATGCTGTCTATTAAATATGCTCTACTTGATCAATTTCATACTCGACATCGCCCGCAGGTACGCGCACAACCACTACATCGCCTTCTTCTTTACCGATTAATGCACGCGCAATTGGCGAAGATACAGAAATACGAGATTTCTTAATATCCGCTTCATCATCACCCACAATTTGATATTTAACAGTATCGTCCGTATCAAGATTAATAATGGTGACTGTGGTGCCAAAGAAAACCTTACCGGTATACGGGATGGTTTTAACATCAATAACTTGGCTATTTGAAAGCTTGCCTTCAATATCTTGAATGCGGCCTTCAATAAAACCCTGCTGCTCACGCGCTGCGTGATACTCGGCATTTTCTTTAAGATCGCCATGCTCTCGAGCCAAAGCAATATCTTTAATTACCGCTGGACGCTGCACTGTTTTTAATTCTTTTAGTTCTACTTGAAGGGCTTGTTCACCTTCAACGGTCATTGGATACTTTTGCATAACTTAATCCTTTACCTTTATTTATAACTGTAACCATACCTATGTATTTAGCTTTAACACCTACTGTCACTAAAACATGGACTTTAATTTGCAAAAAAGCCTTCTACAAGTAGAAGGCTTCTATTCTTTTGTGACTTAATAATAAATCACTTAAATAAACAGTCTATTTAAAACGACTTATTGAGCTAAAACAGCCGCGTGAATGTCTTGCAAACTGCGAACGTCATCTAGACCTTCAGCGTTTAGACCTTCAACTACCGCTTCTGCACCCGCAAGCGTTGTTGTGTAATACACTTTATGCTGCAAAGCACTGCGACGAATATCCGCCGAGTCTGCGATAGCAACCGAACCTTCAGTGGTATTAACAATCAATGCAATTTCATCGTTCTTAATCGCATCAACAACGTTAGGGCGTGCTTCATTAACTTTATTAACACGCTCAACAACAATACCTGCTTCGGTTAGTTTATTGAATGTGCCACCCGTAGCAACCAATTCAAAGCCTAACTTAGCAAAACCTTGAGCAACCGCAACAACGCCGTCTTTATCGGCGTCACGTACAGAGATAAATACTTTACCCGCTGTTGGCAGCTTTTCACCCGCACCCAGCTGAGCTTTATAGAAAGCTTCGCCAAACGTCGCGCCAGCGCCCATTACTTCACCGGTTGACTTCATTTCAGGGCCTAAGATTGGATCTACGCCCTGGAATTTATTGAACGGGAATACCGCTTCTTTGACCGCAAAGTATTCTGGAACGATTTCTTTGGTGAAACCCAGCTCAGACAACTTCTTGCCCATCATCACTTTAGCTGCGATAGACGCAAGAGAAGCACCGATGCACTTAGAAACAAATGGCACAGTACGCGATGCACGAGGGTTAACCTCAATCACATAAATCTCGCCATCTTGGTACGCTAACTGAGTATTCATCAAGCCCACAACGCCTAACTCTAATGCCATCGCTTTCACTTGCTCGCGCATACGATCTTGTACATCAGCAGCTAAGTTATAGGGAGGCAATGAACACGCCGAATCACCCGAGTGAATACCCGCTTGCTCAATGTGCTGCATGATTGCGCCAATCACTACTTGTTCGCCGTCACACACCGCATCAATATCGACTTCGATTGCACGGTTCAAAAAGTAATCAAGTAATACGGGAGAATCATTAGACACCTGCACCGCTTCGCGCATGTAACGACGTAGTGACGCTTCATCGTTAACGATTTCCATCGCGCGGCCACCTAGTACATAAGAAGGGCGCACCACCAACGGATAACCTATTTCATTGGCTTTGGTTACTGCTTCTTCAGTAGAGCGCACTGTTGCATTCACTGGCTGCTTCAAACCTAAGCGTTGAATCATTTGCTGGAAACGCTCACGGT